>JAEEGK010001587.1_pt1 | contig 57170 bp, 46 predicted proteins | sample 8958771 | NCBI WGS metagenome assembly JAEEGK01 (sample SAMN16246547, study PRJNA631951) | gut metagenome | biome: gut microbiome; feature: rumen; material: SC-attached | host: Bos | place: Iran: Karaj | collected 2018-10 | reverse complement strand
CAACTAAACAATACAGCGGTTCGCGGAAGTGTCGGAACTGGCAGACGAGCAAGACTAAGGATCTTGTGATTATTGCAATCGTGTGGGTTCAAGTCCCATCTTCCGCAGACAATAAAGACTAAGCAGAAATGCTTAGTCTTTTTTTGTCTGCGGAGGATGGGATTTTCGAATGCTTTCATGATCACAATACCTTGCAATCGTGTGGGGTGCGGTCGTCCGGTGGACGACCCTCGCGAAGCGAGGAGCACCGACCGAGCCGAAGGCGAGACCAAGTCCCGTCTTCCGCAGATATGCCTCGTCGGTCTTGCGCCCCATCTTGTGCTACTTACAGTCTTGGCGGGCGTTTTTGACCCATAGTCATTATTTTGCTATTTTTAGTCAAAGAATTCTTGAATATAATCCCACTGTAAATTTTATTTTTGACTAAACACAATCATTCTCCTTCTCTTAGTCAATGAATTTGTTCATTTTGATGTTTTATAAAAGAGGATTTTTGACTTAAGAAGCTCTGACAATTCTTTTTAGTCAAAAAATCGCCGTCGTAATCTTCCTATTTTCCAAAATTCTTTGACTAAAATTTCCATTTTGCTTTACCTTAGTCAAAAAAGGGGGTCCACGTGTTCCTAAAAAGCCCGAAATCCTTGACTAGGAATCTGCTTTCCACCTGATTTAGTCAAAAACCACCACGCGCTCCTGCTATAAGATAATCTAACCCCACCACTTCGGTAAGAAAAAAGGACCCTTAAACCCGTCCCTATGGTTCATAATAAGTAAATTTCCTAGTGCAATATTCCAAAAAGTATGATAGAATGATTTCGAACATCAGTTCTGAAGGGCGGACAAGAATACGACGTCTCTTAAGGGAAAAGATTATAAAAGATTTGAAGATATAAAACATATTCACAATGATGGTAGTGAATACTGGAACGCCAGAGAGCTTGCGCCTGTTTGGGAATACGCAAAATGGGATAATTTTCATAAGGTGATAAAGCGAGCAATGATTGCGTGTGAAAACGCCGGACACAGTATTTTAGACCAAATTCCCGAGGTCGGGAATTTGGTAGTAGGCGGTGTAGCTCCACGAGAAAAGAAAGTAGGCTAAAGCCGGCAAACTGATGTTAGATGAGTGAGGTACAAAATGAAATATTTATACAAAGAAATGCCTGGACAGATAGATGTGGCTGAATACTAAAAAAATGATGGATACCAAAAAGCAGACTGATCGACTTAGCCGCATCAGACAAAATGAAGCAGCTTCTCATACCGAGGTATATACTCACGAGAAGCTTTACGCATCGGACACATGGTTAAAGAAGCCGATAAAGACCGTACAAGACATTATGCCTTCTTTTTCGGATTATAATGAATTACATGTTTTGGATCTCGGATGCGGTGTTGGAAGAAACAGCATTTACATTGCAGAGTCATTTCAGGGCAACGCATGTATCATAGATTGCGTTGATATTCTTGATGTTGCAATAGATATTTTGAAAAAGAACGCCCTTGAACATAATGTAAGTGATCGCATTAACGGGATCACGACGCCTATTGAGGAATTTGCCATTCCCACTGCCGAATATGATCTAATCCTCGCCGTTTCGGCGCTGGAACACATTGATACAAAGCAGCATTTTATCGATAAATTGCAGGAAATAGCCCACGGCATCAAAAAGAACGGGCGTGTATGTCTTGTCATTAATTCCGATGTCACCGAAGTCGATGCAGAAACTGGTGCTAGTCTTGAGCCAAACTTTGAAGTCAACCTGAAATCGGATCAGATCATGACATATCTTGATGGAATCTTCGAAGGATGGACTGTAGTAAAGAAAACAGTAGTTGCACAGGAATATGAAATACCGCGCGACAACAGAACCAGCCAACTATCGTCCAAAGTAATCTCCTTTGTAGCACAAAAAGTGCGTAACGCTAATTAAGCAAAATATTATTAAAGAATACATAGATAAAAGTGAGTCACAAGATCAGACCAATTAACTTAATCAAATACAGCGCGAAAGAAGAATATAATATGGCGGAATGGGTTTCACATTTGATCGTTGCAGACAGAATACTAGAAAAGCTCCCTTGGCTTGCGAGGCATGAATTCTGTGTTGGTAATATTGCTCCCGACTGCAATATTCCCAATGATGACTGGACAGAATTTACTCCTCCAAGAGAGGTAACACATTGGATGAAAGCCAAAAGAAAAACTGCAGATGACGGCATTGTTTTCAGGGATGAATACATTATAAAAAGACTCGATAAGATTTCATCTAAGGAAGAATTATCATTTTTGTATGGTTATTATGCACACTTAATAACCGATGCAGAGCTTCAAAGAACTACCAGAGATGCAACAAGGGTTTCCGAAGCCTGGAAACGAGCAAAATCCATCAATGAACTACGAGATAAATCCGCAGGCATGGAAGAAAACTGGGACAATTTCAAAAGGCTGTTTCCCGACAGAAAAGACCGAATGAAGGATTTCTTTGTGATAGAGCGGGAATACCTTGATTCTCATCCTGATTCGGGTTATTTTACCGAGATTCAGGGATTGGAATTTTTCCCTGACTATATCGACTATCTACCCAAGGGAGCTATACCGGCTAAGATCAAGATGATGTACTATCTTCCGACCCTCGAAGCGGGTAAGTATCCATTTATAGGATTTTCTCGGGAGGAATGCACGAATTTCCTCGATTCAGCTGTTGCAAAATCAATCGATGCTATAACAGAAACGGAAAGACTGCTACAAAGCAAAGGAGGCGATTATGAAATACTCATACAAAGAAATGCCTGAACAGATGAAAGGAACATTCGGGGATTTTTCCCGTAACTTCGGTTTTTCATGGAAAGAGTTCGTGATGTCCATACCCTCTCCGATGTTTCTTGTTACAACTTATAAATCAAACGGCAAACCCAATGCCTGTATGCAGTCCTGGGCGACTTTTACCAGTGCGGATCACGGTAACGGCTTTTATGCCATACTCGCCAGCGTTAATAAGAATGGCCATCTGTACAAGAGTCTTCAGGAAACAAGGCAGGCTGTGATTAATTTCTTTTCCGCCAATCACCATGCTGCCTGTATGGATACCATCAAAAACAATCAGTTTGATGCAGATGAGATCACCGCATCTGGGCTTACAGTTACTAATGCTTCGTGGGTTAATGCACCCATGGTCGGAGAATGTTTCATGAACCTTGAATGTAAGCTTGCCTGGGAAAAAGAAATCGTTCCAGACGACGATCACGTGATTCTTTGCCTTGAGATCATCGGTGCTCATATCGATGAAGATCATTTAGCGGACAAGACCGGCGATAATGGGCTTCTTTATAATATCCATTATCCCGTCAACCCTGAGAAAGTCGGCAAAACCGCCCACGATTACGCAGGAGTACTGCAAAAGAAAATTGATGTTATGGAGTATTAAAAAATGAATAAACCTGAGAATTGAGGGTTTAGGAAGTGAGCAAGGAGTTAACAGCACAAGAGAAAAAAGTGATAGAACAATATTCCGGTTTTACAGAAATATCGAAAATGCCGCTATTCATGATGAAGGCGTGTGGATGAAATTTTAGGAAAGAAAGGTATTTATTTATGTTAGTGGAAGAAAAATATAGCAAAGAACACTTATCAGCTTTATTTGACAAATATATCAAGAAACTTCGGATTACACCGGACTGGGATATAAAGCTTGAATTTGTTGAAGATAAAACCTGGCGAAAGACCGGTGATTTTAAGATTGACTGTGATGATAAGAAAGCAATTTTACTTTTAAACATAGGAAATCCCAAGCAGGAAAATCTTGAAGAAGTGATCGTGCATGAGTTAATGCATATCAAAATGTATCCCTTGGATCAGGTGACAGAGTCCTTAATTACAAGCCACTTTGAAGAAGGGACTCCGGCATGGAACTTTGCCTATAATCAGTTTTTCAACGCATTGGAACAGACTGTTGAAGAGCTGTCAAAGTGCTTTTTGCTTGAGTTTGGTGATGACAAAGATTTATCCTTTGGCAGATGCAGCAAAATGAAATCCTTCAACGAACTTTATGACGGGCTGAACAATATTGAATGATAAATACTCAGGTTAATATCACCACTTCGGTAACAAAAAAAGGACATCCAATCGGATGTCCTTTCATTATTAGCTAAAATGGACCGCTAACCCCGTCCCTTAGGACCATTCGAGGTAGCAATTAGTAGCGCTCGACGATTGCTGCGCAGCCCATGCCACCGCCTACGCAGAGGGTTGCAAGGCCTTTATTTGCTTTACGTCTCTGCATTTCGTAAAGAAGGGTAACTAAAATTCTGTTACCTGAGCATCCAACGGGATGGCCTAAAGCGATAGCGCCGCCGTTTACGTTTAAGATGTCCTTTGAGAAGCCAAGGTCATGCTGAACGGCTACAGACTGTGCTGCGAAAGCTTCGTTTGCTTCGATCAAATCGAAGTCGCCGATTGAATAGCCTGCCTTCTTCATTACTTTTCTGGTTGCGGCTACAGGACCGATACCCATGATGCTGGGCTCAACGCCTGCGAGTTCACCGGCAATCCATGTGCCAAGAGGCTTTACGCCTAATTCTTTTGCCTTTTCTTCACTCATAACAATGATACATGAAGCAGCATCGTTGATACCTGAAGAGTTGGCTGCGGTAACAACACCGCCGTCCTTCTTGAAGGCGGGCTTAAGGCCTGAGATACCTTCAACGGTAACGCCTTTACGAGGACCTTCATCTGTATCAAAAATTATTGTTTCTTTCTTTTTCTTTACTTCAACGGGAACAATTTCTTCCTTGAACTTTCCTTCTGCGATTGCCTTTTCTGCCTTGTTCTGTGACCAAGCCGCAAATTCATCAAGCTGCTCTCTTGTTAAGTGCCACTGCTCTGCAATATTTTCTGCAGTCATACCCATGTGGTATCCGCCAAAAGCATCAGTTAAAGCATCCTTTATCATTGCATCCTGAAGTTCACCTGAGCCCATACGGTATCCGTAACGTCCCTGCTGTAAAAGGTAAGGTGCCATGGACATGTTTTCCATACCGCCTGCCACGATGATATCTGCATCGCCCATGCTGATAAGCTTTGCTGCAAGGTTTACGCAGTGAAGGCCCGATCCGCAAAGCACATTAATTGTAGTTGCGGGAACTTCAACGGGAATTCCTGCATTTACCGCTGCCTGTCTTGCGGGGTTCTGTCCAAGGCCTGCCTGAATAACGCAGCCCATATAAACTTCATCAACCTGCTCGGGCTTTACTCCCGCTCTCTTAAGTGCTTCCTTGATTACGATTGTTCCAAGGGCGGGTGCGGGTGTTGTAGAGAGTGTACCTCCCATTGTTCCGATTGCAGTTCTGCATGCGCCTGCCAATACAACTTTTCTTGCCATATTATTTACCTCCAATTCCAATTACATTTCTACGCCTAGTTATGATAATTCGTCAAGAGTTTTTTCTCACTCCCCCGTATTCTTATGATAAAATAGTCTAAGCATTTAGCCTAAAGGAGCGAATACATGAATAATTCTTGCATAGATTACCGCGTAGTGCCTTTTTCTGCCGATTATATCGATAAGGTTATTAAATACGAGAAGCAACTTCGCATCGAAGAGCCGGATACCTACTATTGGGAGCCGGATGAAACTTACAGAAGCAATCTCATAAAGTCTTTTACCGATCCTCGCTTCGTGAATTCTCTCTCCCTTCTTGCTGTAGAAAAGGGAGAAGTTATCGGGCGAATCGATGCCAATATTATTTCTAGCCGCGCCGATGCGGATTGCGGTTCAGCCTATCTTGACTGGATCAGCGTATTAAAAAGCAAACGTCATAAAAAAGTCGCTCAGGAATTGCTCTTCACTCTTAAAGAGGAATTGAAAGGAAGAAATATCCACCTTCTCATCGCTCTGATGGCAAGAAACGATGAGGCACAGCGATTTTACAGAAGCATCGAAGGCGCAAGCATCCATGATGAAGGTGTGTGGATGAGTATTTAGAAGTTTTCTAGATGGACATCAAGTTTGAAGAACTTAATGCGTGTTTATTCTGATTTTGGAGAGCGTCCTATCATTTTGGGATGTCACAAAGATAACTTCAAAGCTGCAGTCTTTTATGAAAGGCGCGGCTTTTCAAGAACAAACTACATGGAAGGAAATGATATCTACTACATAAAAAATGATTGTCGAAGTTAAAAGCGTAGAACAATACTCTTCTTTTATAAAAGAAATATCACAAGACCCTATCTTCTCTGACCCACATTTTTCATATAATCCGGACAATCTGTACAAGGCAAATCAAAAGAAAAACGAGAAGATTTTTGTATCAAGCCACAACGGGGTTACAGACGGACTATTCGTGTGGCTTATCATCCCGGAAGAACAATTTGTAGAACTTATAGTGGGATTTTCTCGTTCTGAAGAAGCGTGGCTATCGATGATAGACTACATCGAGGCAAGCAATCCAAATTCGAGGATTGATTTTGTATATAATCCACGCAATACAATTTTAAATAGTATTCTTAAAGCAAAAAATGCTGAATTTGAAGCGCCTCAGGTGAAACTCAGGTTAACAAATGAGGTTTCTTTTGGTGCCTCTCAAAACGTCTTTGAGCTAAATGAACAATATAAAGAACAATACACTTCTTTGCACGAAAAGGATACATATTGGACAGCGGAGAAGGTGCTTGATGCAACTGAACGCTTCAAAATAATTGTGTCGATTGATAAGGGCGAACTTGTGGGATATTTAGACATTACTTCTTGTTTTAAAGAAAACGAAATATACGCGCTTTTTACTAAGAAAGGCTTCGAACACTTCCGCAAGGACATGCTCGCTAAAGCAATTGAAATTAATAAGCCAAGCGGAATGATGGTTCTGGTAGATATCGATAATGCATCTGAAAATGCTCTGTATAAGGAAATGGGCTTTGAAACAATTGTAGGCTCAGAAAGCGTTTATGCTTCTTATCTAAATAGTCGCATCTAAGTTTTATTAATCCTTCTATCCAATAAAGCTTCCATTTCTTTAAAATTCGATGACCGTAATCCAATTTGCTCACATTTATCTCCTTAATCAAAAAATGAGCCGCTTCAAAATGAAGCAGCTCATATAATCCTTTTCGCCGGTAGGGATTCCCGCTATTAAAACTCCCATTTGTTTTATATGGTAGGGTTCCCATCTGATATAACTCCCGTTTGTTTTATATGGTGGGGTTCCCATCTAATATAGGTCCCGTTTCGCTTGGCAAGGAAACCAATACATCTTTTGATGTTCCTTCATATTAGTACAACAATCTCGTACCGTCAATGCTTTTGTACAAAAAATTAGTATTTGACTTTGATGAACCACCACCCCTGTCCCTGTGGGCCACCGTTTTATATGAAATGCTTGAACTCCATTTTAGGGCGGTGTTATTATTTAACTTAAATTTACGATTGAGAGAGGATTTTAACTTAATGTTGATACAAGGACATTCAAAAAAAGATATGTCGCGCATAGCGCTTGGAACCCACCTTGGCGACGTAAGCGACGAAGTTTCAGCCATGTACCAAGAAGCAATCAAGTATGCCGTTCAAAACGGCATTTATACAATAGACGGAGCAATCAACTATCGCGGTATGCGCTCAGAAAAAGACGAAGGAATTGCCATCCGTGAGCTTATCAATACCGGAGTTATAAATCGTGAAGACATATTTGTAACTTCTAAGGCAGGGCTTCTTTTTGGCGATATAACAGAAAAGACGAATCCAAAAATGTATCTTGAAAACATTTTAAAACCTCAAGGTATATCGGATAGTGACTTTACCAATTATGAAGGCCTTAGACAGACTCTTAATCCTGCTTTTTTCGAAATAGCCCTTAATAAAAGCCTTGAAAATCTTGGCCTTGAAACTATAGATCTTCACTACATTCACATTCCAGAAATAACCCGCTTAGGAATGGATGAGTCCGGTTTCTATGATAAAATGGAGAATCTTCTTTCTTGGTACGAATGTAAGGTGAAAGAAAACAAGATTAGAAATTATGGTATCGCCCTTGAATTCATGGGTAAAGAGCCGCAAGAAACCAAATGGCATTTTGAGCTTGAAGAAATAAAGAAACGCGCTGAAAAGGTGTGTGGTGGGGAAAGTCACTTAAAATACGTCATATTTGAGTACAATATGCTCTGCCCTTATCCTTGTACCGTGCTTAGCCAACATGTTAACGGCGAAGCACTGACTCTCGCCGACGCCTGCCACAAGCTTGGTTTTAAGACCGTCGCAAGCATGCCGCTTGCCATGGGCGATGCACTAAAAGAACACTCCCTAAAGGAGCTCTTGGAATTTGCTTTAGCGGGATGCGACCATATAATTGTCGGAAGTAAAAATAAAGAACATATCAAAGAAATGCTCGCTTCCTCCAATATTTTCTGTACAAATTTTTAGTATTCATTTTCATTTTGTGTTATGATGATACTCAAAGGAGAATCTAGCATGGATACAGATTTTGAAATCAGAGATCATATAAGAACTGTTTTAATTGAATGCAGAAAAGAAAAAGGGATCACTCAATCAGAACTTGGAAAGGTTGTGGGAAAGAGTAAAACCGCTGTGGCATCTTGGGAGCAGGGGCTTTCTCTACCTGATGCTGCTACTCTCTACCGCTTGGCTGCGTATTATCAAAAATCAATCAGCCACATGTATGGAGAAGACAAAAAGGGTAAATAAGGGAGAAAAAAAGTGGAAACCGCGAGCAATTCTAACAAAGATTTTGGAATAAATGAAATGCTTGATATGCAACGCGCTTTGCAGGAAAAGTATAAAGACAAATGGGAAGGCATATCGCCTGAGGTAGGTAAAAATAAACTGCTTTGGATGACAGGTGAAATCGGTGAGGTTATTGATATCGTAAAGAAGCACGGCGACCATGCCTGCGATATTGACAGTCCCCATCGTGAGCATCTGATTGAAGAATTGGCGGATGTACTGATGTTTTATAATGACGTTTTACTTTGCTATGGAATATCGGCAAATGAATTAAAAGAAATCTACACAAAGAAATTTAAAACAAATATGGAACGCTGGTAAGAATAGTGCTTGATTATGACAGCTAAATAGTTGTAACATAAGGCAGTCGGCACAAAATAGTCAATGGCCGGCAAGGAGGTAATCATGAGAATGCGAGGTAACTACTCGGTGCAGTTATAATGCTGACAGCAGGTTGTACCGAGGTTAATTTAATAGTTTTGCTGTCACATACTGCACCGACAAATAGTACTTAATAACAATTATTTGAATAAGGAGCAGATATGAATACAGAAAGAATAAATAAATTAAGAAAAGAATGGGAAGCAGAAGAAAAAATTGCGCACATCCACGGATGGGACTTCTCTCACATCCACGGTCGATATGAAGAGGAAGACGACCTTCCTTGGGACTATAAGAAAATCATTGACGAAAAGCTTTCAAGTGACATGAAGTTGTTGGATTTTGATACAGGTGGCGGAGAGTTTTTGCGTTCTTTAAATCACCTCTACAAAAACACTGCAGCTACAGAAGGATTTCCTCCGAATGTAGAGCTTTGTAAGAAGGAACTTTTACCCCTTGGAATTGACTTTAAGGCTTGCGATGACGCATCCAATATTCCTTTTGCAGACTCTTCTTTTGATATGATTATAAACAGACACGGGGATTTTGATCCTAAAGAAACTGCCAGACTTCTTAAGAAGAACGGGTTGTTTATTACAGAGCAGGTTGGGGCAGAAAATGACAGAGACCTTGTAAAGATGGTTCTCCCTGACGTGCCCACACCTTTTCCTGACCTTACCTTATCTATTCAGAAAAAGGAATTTGAAGAAGCAGGCTTAAAGATTATAAGAGCCGAAGAAGCCTTCAGGCCTATCCGCTTTTATGATGTCGGAGCCTTTGTATGGTTTGCTCACATCATTGAATGGGAATTTCCCGGCTTTTCGGTAGACAAGTGCTTTGATAAGCTTCTAAAAATGCAGGAAGAAATTGACTCAAAAGGCGTTTGTGAAGGAACGATTCACAGATACTTGATTGTGGCACAAAAGTAAGTTAAATAAACAAACTAAAAAGGCACCCTTTCGGGTGCCTTTTATATATCCGTTACTGTTTCTTTAAACTCTTTTCCATCTCTTCCTGAACTTCCGGAATTGCTGAAAGCATTGGCTTTACGTCTTTACCTTTAATATTTCTGTCGACGTAGTTTTTGGTTAATTTAATCACGATTGGCGTTAATGAAAGCACACCGATAAGGTTTGGAATCATCATTAGGCCGTTAAAGGTGTCAGATACGTCCCATGCAAGTGATGAAGTCATTACAGCACCTGAAATCATCATAAGCACGAATATCACTCTGTAAACCTTTGCGCCCTTAGTGCCAAACAGGTACTCTACTGCCTTTGATCCGTAGTGAGACCAGCCCATAACGGTTGTGAAAGCAAAGAGCAAAACCGCTATAGCGATAAACCATTCTCCGGGCTTACCAAACACGTTACCAAAAGCCGTGGCAACAAGGGTAGCGTCTTTAACGCCTTCAATCGGTGCTCCTGTTGTAAGGTCAATCATGCCTGATGATAACACAACAATGGCTGTCATGGTGCAGACAATCATGGTGTCCGCAAACACTTCAAAGATTCCCCACATACCCTGTTTAACAGGCTCGATTACGTTTGAATTTGAGTGAACCATAACGGATGAACCAAGACCTGCTTCATTGGAAAAGATTCCTCTCTTACAACCGTTCTTAATAGCAAGCTTCAAAGCTTCACCTGCAATACCGCCGGCTATTGCTTTGGCGCCGAATGCAAATTTAAATATTGATCCAAACATTGCTCCGATTGAAGAAATGTGAGCAAACATAATGATAAGTGAACCGATTACATAAACGATTGCCATGAAAGGTACAACACGTTCTGCAAAAGAAGCTATTCTCTGAAGTCCGCCGATAATGATAAATCCGCCGATTATCATTAAGATTGCACCGATGATCCAGTTTGTAACGCTTGTACCCAAAAATGTAGGCGCACTTACACCCGCAAAGAAAGCGGATTCTATGTTAAGGGTGATTTTGTTAATCTGACCCATGTTACCGATACCAAAGGAAGCAATTGCCGCAAAGATAGCGAAAATAACAGACATTACTTTACCGATTATCTTAAAGCCCTTATAGCTTCCAAGACCGTCCGTTAAGTAGTACATAGGGCCACCGGACCACTCGCCTTCTTTGTTCTTTCGTCTGAAATAAATACCCAAAATATTTTCCGAGTAGTTTGTCATCATTCCAAGAAATGCCGCAATCCACATCCAGAAAACTGCACCGGGACCGCCTACGCAAATGGCGGCAGCAACACCTGCGATGTTACCGGTTCCGATTGTGGCAGCTAAAGCTGTGCAAAGAGCCTGAAACTGCGATACAGAACCTCTGTCCTTTTTCTTATGTGTGTCTTTGTGAAACATTGAACCGATAGTTTGCTTCCACCAATGTCCTAAATGTGAAATCTGGAAGCACTTTGTGATGACGGTACAGATTAGGCCTGTACCAAGAAGCATGAATATTGCGAACCAGCCCCATGCAAAGCTGTTGACGACATCGTTTACGTTCGTCACTTTTGTTACTAAATTCTCCATTCTCTACACTCCTGTCCTTTTGCCTGAGAGATCGGTAAGATAACCTTACACCTTCGGCTCCCTTTCGGGTCTCTCCAAGATTATTATAAAAACGCCCAAAGACGGCAACACATCCGCCTTTGGACATCTTAGAATAGATTATAGCAACAGCACTTTAGTACGTCAACACTTTTGTGCGTTAAATTATTGTCATTTACCTTACATCAATAATACCAAACATCAAAATCCACATCTCCCGCTATACCATCGATTTGGCCCCAGCAGGATTGCTGCCACATAAAGTAGGGACCTTGATAGTTTGTAGCCGATGTGTAGTGGGCTAGCCAGATTGGATTCTTTTTCTCCGTAATCCAAGCATTTAACATATAGTTTTTACTTGAATATAAGCATGCACTGTATCCAAACTTCTCCACTTCTCTTTCAAAGGTGGCATAGTTTTCATTTAAGTCATAAAGGTTCATGCCGTAACGCTCAAAGTTTTTAAAGTCTTCCCAGTCATAAACAATTGGAAAGTCTAAGTGTTCTCCGTTAAGAACCGCCATTAAATAGTTAACGCAGGCCCTTACTTCTTCGGGATTTTTATCTTCCGCGTGCCAATAGATTCCTACTTTAAGGCCTGCAGCCTTGGCATTCTGAATGTTCTGATAGTAGTATCTGTCAGTGTATAGCTCACCGTCGTCGAATCCGCCGATTCGGATGTATGCAAATTCGCAACCTGCTGCGGCAACTCTTGAAAAGTCTATCTCATTTTGCCATCTTGATACGTCGATTCCGACGCTCGTTGAATCGGTTTTGTAGTTTGCAATAAAATCTGCAAATGTTTCGGGAATAGTGACAGGCGGCGCCGAGACAATGTCAGTTACCACATTTACGGTCATGTCTTTAACCGTGGTGTGGCCCGCGTCATCCGTTAAGACAATAGAAATAGGATATGCTCCCACAACTGATGTATCCACTGTTCCATTGATAGTTATGTCAACCTCTCTGTCCACATCGTCCGCATATCCTACATATTTATGAATGTCAAAAGCATCTCCTACCTTTACCTGTGGAGAGCCTGAAAACGTCAAGAAAATCGGAGCCATTGTATCATTGATGACTTCTGTCGATGGCTCTTCCTTAGGCGCTTCCGGAGCAGGTTCAGGTTCCTTTACTTCTTCAATAACTTCAGGTTCGTTTTCAGAAACGCTTTCTCCCTCATTTTCAGAAACAGTTTCTTCCTGTGCGGAAACATCCGTAACTTCTTCTTTTATTTCGTTTGAAGAAACCGGCATCTCGATAGGAGTCTCGGTTAAAGTATCCACAGGCTTAGGTTCCGCCTTTCCCAGAATCTGTGATATCACATAGAAAACAAACGCTCCCACTACTGTAAGAAACGCAAGTACTCCTATTGTGGCTAATATCTTACCGGATTTCTTCATTCATCCACTCCCCGAAATACCATTTATTTTTTAGACATAGCAATATAATACTACATAATATTGCGATTGAAAATAAATCAAAAGGCTTAAATGGTATCGACTTTTCTCAAAGGAAGTCTTCTTAAAAGTTCACTTCTTATGCTGCCGATCTTGTTATAGAAGTGTCCAAAAAGCGCCATTCCAAAGGTGCAAAGGATTAAATCGTCAACATCAAATACACCCACTCTGAAAACAAACTGAAGCACTTCAATCACTAAAATGCTTAAAAATGAAGCAAGGATGTTTGCCTTTAAGCTTTTAATCTTAAAAAACTTGATTAAGTAATAATCAAGGGGCATAAAGAAAAAGAAGTTGCCCAAAATGTTTACGATGATTATAAAGAAGTTTCCTGTTTCAAATACCTTGTAAAAAGTGTAAAAAGGTATCAAATTAAAGCGATGCGTGGTAGGCGTTCTCATAAAAAACACCAAATAAAGCATCAAAAAAATGTAGCAAGCAAATGCTACAATCTCAATTTGTTTTAAAATCTTTCTTTGTTTTTCCATATTATCCCTCATAGATTGTTTTTTCTGTACTCATTGGTACTCTTGTCTTATAATCTAAAATATAATCTGTCAATCTGAAGAAACTAGGGTGATAATTCTTAATAATCCCTCATGAAATTATGAAAGGAAATTAATATGTCTAAAAACAGCGACAAGATCAGAGCCGACTTTGGATCGGGCGATAGGAAAAGAGACGCGGGTTTGGCCACTCCCGAAACCATCGAAAGATTTGATGATATTTCGTACGGTCCGCATCCCACCTGGAATTTGCTTGATGTTTACAGGCCGAAAAAAGAAGTCGGAAACCACCTTCCCGTTATTGCAATCGTCCATGGCGGTGCCTGGGTGTATGGAGATAAGGATGTGTATCAATTCTATGCCATGAGCTTAGCTGAAAGGGGATTTGCCGTTGTTAACTTTTCTTACAGGTTAGCCCCTGAGTTTAAGTATCCAACAGCACTTGAAGACATATGTAAAGCCTTTGAATGGATACATGAAAATGCCGAAAAATACGGCCTTGATACAAAGAATTTGTTCGCAGTGGGCGACTCTGCGGGCGCTCATCTTCTTGCAACTTTTTCAAACCTGATTACAAACAAAGAGTTTGAAGATGACATAAAGAAAATGTATCCGGATGCTTACCTTTCTTTGCCTAAGGGATTTAAGTTAAATGCAATCGCTCTAAACTGCGGAAAGTACTTCTTTAACAGAATGGATGCCCTTCTTAGTAACGCCCTTATAAAAGACATATTAACAAACGGCGGAAAGAAAACGGAACTAAACTTTATAAACGCATCAAAGCACATAACATCCGAATTTCCTAAATCTTTTGTAATGACCTGCCCGGGAGACTTTTTAAGAAAACAGTCTCCGAGGCTTATAAAGATATTTGATGAAAAAAATGTGCCTTACGTATATAAGTATTACGGAAGTAAAGAACAAAAGCTCTATCATGTGTTCCACTGCAACATGCGTGAAGACATGGCTAAAATCTGTAACGATGATGAATGTAATTTCTTTAAAGAGCATATAAAAAAGAACTAGGGTTAAACCTAGTTCTTTTTGTTTTATAAAGTTCTATCTTTCCCAATTAAGCATTAGAATCATCTGCGCCGACTCTACCATTGTGCGGCCGGTATCCATGCTTGTTTTTTGTATGTATCTAAAGGCTTCGGGCTCCGTCATGTCGTTTCTTTCCATCAAAAGATGCTTAGCCTCTTCAATCTGCTTTTGCTCTTCAACGCTTCTTACGGGACGCTTTTTATTTTTCTTAACCTTGGAAGAGAGCCTTTGAAGCATCATATCCACGGTATTTATCAAATCTGCAGTCCTGAAAGGATTTGAAAGCCTCATAATGCCGTCTTTTGGCTTGTAATCGTCGGTATCGGAACTTAACAAAAGCACTTCAAAATACTCGGGCAAATACTCATAAAGCTCGGTATAGCTCATGTCTTTAAGGCGCTTTGTGCAAATCACGATGCCAAACTCAAGCTCACCTGCTTTCCTTAGCACTTTCGAGCCAAGGGTGCACAAAGCATCCGGCGTAAACCCATGCTTTTTAAGTATGTCGCCGATCTTTTGGGCATTATCCAAATTGGGAATGGCTACAATTACACTTCCCATATATACCTCATCAAACTTTTAATAAGTACTTTTCGATTTCCCAGTCAGAGACTTTGTTAAGATATTCATCCCACTCCAGGAACTTTTGGTTTACATAAGTCTGTGTAAACTTATCGCCCAAAACTTCTTTTACAAACTCGCTGTCATGCGCAAGTAATAAAGCATCCTTTAAATTTCCGGGAAGGCCCTTGAAAGGAACACTTGCTAAATCAATGTTTTCATCGATTCCTTTAAGTCCTGCTCTTAAAATTAAAGAAATAACTGCGTAAATATTTGCGGAAGGATCGGGGAATCTTACTTCCACGCTTCTTTCGCCGTAATCATCGCAAACGCAAACAAGGTTCTTATCGGGAGCGGGTTTCTTTGAAACCTTCCAGTTTTTTAGACGCTTGTAAGAGTTAACCAAGGGATTTGAAAATGCGCATATTTCGGGAGCAAACTTAAGCACTCCCGCAGCAAACTTTTCAGCGATTTCTTTATTTGAATTAAATATATTTCTGTTGTCTTTGTACAAAGAAACCCTAAGATGCATGCCGGATCCCGGTGCATCCTGAATGGGGCTTGGCATAAATGTGGCATGAAGGCCAAAGCCTTTTGCAACACTTCTTACAGCAAATTTAAAGGTCATTACATCATCGGCAGCCTTAACGCCACAGTCACCTCTAAAGTCGATTTCATGCTGTCCGGGTGCCTTTTCATGGTGAGAAGATTTAATGTCAAATCCCATATCTTCAAGGGTAAGAACCATGTCACGACGAGCATTTTCTCCAAGGTCCACGGGGCCTACATCCATATAGCCTGCCTGCTCATGAGTAATGGTTGTTGCAAGTCCCTGTTCATCGGTGTGGAATAAGAAAAACTCACACTCAGGGTCTATAAAGGCATCCATTCCCTTTTCATCAAGTACAGAAAGGTTTCTTTTTAAAATGTTTCTTGGGCAAAGTTCAAATGGCTTTCCGTCAGCGGTATAGACGCTGCAAAGAAGCTTTCCTACCTTTCCCTGCTTAGGGCGCCAGGGTAAAATCACAAAAGTATCAAGGTCAGGTTTTAAATAAAGAGTCTCATCCGTAAGGCCGTCAAATACTGCGCTTCCTTCGAATGAATATCTTCCCTCCACCACTCTGTCTATTTGCCCCGGAGTTACGGCAACATTCTTTAAATTGCCGAAAACATCGGTAAATTGAAGGCGGATGAATTCAATATCTTCCTCTTCTATAATGTTTAAAATGTCATCTTTTGTGTTCATTTTTCTTCCTCTCTACAAGTTGGTATAGCCCATAAGCGACTCATCCACCTTGGCTGCAACCTTTCTTCCTTCGGAAATGGCCCAGACTACCAATGACTGGCCTCTTCTCATATCGCCTGCGGAAAATACTCTTTCCACACTTGTCTTAAAGTCGCCTTCCTTAGTGGATACATTGGTTCTTTCATTACATTCTACACCAAAATCAGAGACTATGTAACTTTGTGCGCCTAAAAATCCTGCTGCAATAAGCACAAGGTCTGCCTTTATCTCAGCTTCGCTTCCCGCTACCTCTTTCATTACGTTTCTTCCCGTAGCAGGATCTTTTTCAAAAGAAAGCTTAACGGTTTTAACAGAAGACACGTTACCGTCTTTACCTTTAACAAATTCTTTTACCGTAGTTTCAAAGATTCTCGGGTCCTGTCCGAATGCTTTAATGGCATCTAACTGACCGTAATCTGTCTTTAAAACTTTCGGCCATTCGGGCCAAGGATTTGTGCAGCTTCTACATTCAGGGGGCTTAGGCATCATTTCAAGCTGTGTTACAGCATCTGCTCCTAATCTAACAGCCGTTCCCACACAGTCATTTCCCGTATCACCGCCACCTATAACCACAACGCTTTTTCCTTTAAGGCTTTTAAAAGAAAAGCCTCCAAAGTCAACCAAAGCGTCGTTATCATAGTTTAAGTCCATAAGCTTTTTACTTACTTCTTTTAAGAAATCGACCGCAAAGTAGATTCCTTTTGCATCTCTTCCGGGAGCCTTAATGTCTCTTGGATTTGAAGCTCCGCAGCAAAGAATGACTCTGTCATATTCTTTAAGTAATTCCTTGGCTTTTACGTCTTTACCCACATCAACGCTACACTTAAATGTAACCCCTGCATCCGTTAGCAAACCAATACGTCTGTCTAACACTCGTTTGTCTAACTTCATGTTAGGGATTCCGTAGCGAAGTAGACCTCCGGGACGATCGGATCTTTCATAAACCGTTACACTGTGGCCTCTCATATTAAGAAGCTGTGCTGCTGCAAGGCCTGAAGGGCCGCTTCCTATAATGGCTATCTTCTTTCCCGTACGGGTGGCAGGTTTTACTTCCTTAACCAAGTCATTTTCAAAAGCATAGTCAATTATTGCACGCTCATTTTCCTTAGTGGGAATGGGCGATGTGTGAAGGCCGCAGGTGCAGGCTGCTTCGCAAAGTGCAGGGCAAACCCTTGAAGTAAACTCAGGGAAGCTGTGTGTCTTTGAAAGCCTTATATAAGCCTGCTTAAAGTTTCCCTGTGAAACCAAGCTGTTAGTTTCAGGCACCAGGTTATTTAAAGGACATCCCGAAGTCATGCCTGCAATCAAAGTTCCTGCCTGACAAAAGGGCACACCGCAGTTATTGCATTTCTTTGCCTCTTCGATCTGCTTCTTTAAATCGGGGCTTTCATGAAATTCAAAAAAATCAGGTCTCTTCATATCACTCATACCCCTTCTCCCTTCTTTTTACCGATGCTTTCATAAAATGCATCAATTTCGGCTTCTTCTTTTTCTTCACCCTGCTCTTCGTACTTACTGATTAAAGTAAGAAGCTTTTTATAATCCGCAGGGATGATCTTTTTAAACTTGGGTACATATTCATCAAAGTTATCAAGCACTTCTTTGGCCTTTTGAGAGCCTGTGTACTTAACGTGGTTTTTAAGCATTTCCTTAAGCTCTTCTTTATCAACCTTATGCTCAAGCTTTTCCATCAATACAAGTTCTTTGTTAAGGTTTTTGTATAAGCAATTATCTTCATCAAGAACATATGCAATACCACCGCTCATGCCGGCTGCAAAGTTCTTTCCTGTAGGACCTAAGATTACGGCGCGACCACCTGTCATGTATTCGCATCCGTGCTCTCCTACGCCTTCAACCACCGCAACAGCTCCTGAATTACGCACGCAGAATCTTTCGCCCGCTACGCCCGCAATGTAGGCTTGTCCGGATGTGGCTCCGTACAAAGCAACATTACCGATGATTACGTTTTCATGAGACTTATATGCGGCATTGGCGGGAACCTTCACGCAAAGCTTACCGCCTGATAAACCTTTTCCGAAATAGTCATTGGAATCGCCCGTTAGGCTGATGGTTAAGCCCTTTGGAATAAATGCTCCAAAGCTTTGTCCGCCCGAACCTTCACACTCTAATGTAATGCTGTCTTCCTTTAATCCTTTGTGGTTCTTTCTTACAATGTAAGCTCCAAGAAGGGTTCCGAAGGTTCTGTCTGTATTTAAGACTTTAACCTTTTTCTTTACAGAACCGTTTCCTTCTGCTGCCTGTAAGATTTCTTTATCCGTAAGAAGCTTTCTTTCATCAACTGTATTTTCAAGCTTGAAATCATAGTAATCTTTCTTTCCAAGGCCTACGGATTCATAAGAAAGAATTCTTGATAAATCAAGTTTCTTTTCTCTCTTACTTAAGTTATCTCTCATCTTAAGTAAGTCTGTTCTGCCTACCAGTTCATCAACGCTCTTTACACCAAGCTTTGCCATATACTCTCGTAATTCTCTTGCTATAAAGCGCATGAAGTTTTCTACGTATTCAGGCTTACCTGAAAAGTTCTTTCGTAGTTCGGGATTCTGAGTGGCGATTCCCATGGGGCATGTGTCAAGATTACATACTCTCATCATGACGCATCCTAGAGTAACCAAAGGAGCTGTTGCAAAGCCAAACTCTTCCGCACCAAGCATTGCCGCAATGGCAACGTCTTTACCGCTCATAAGCTTTCCGTCTGTTTCTATTACAACCTTGTCTCTTAAGCCGTTTTGGATAAGAGTCTGATGTGTCTCAGAAAGTCCCATTTCCCAAGGTATTCCTGCGTTATGGATTGAACTAATGGGAGCTGCGCCGGTTCCTCCGTCATAACCTGAAATAAGGATTACTCCGGCACCTGCTTTTGCAACACCTGCCGCAATTGTTCCAACCCCTGCTTCCGCAACAAGCTTTACGGAAATTCGTGCATACTTGTTTGCATTTTTAAGGTCATAGATTAACTGGGCCAAATCTTCGATCGAATATATATCATGATGAGGTGGCGGTGAAATTAAGCTGACACCCGGAGTTGAATGCCTTGTCTTTGCAATCCAAGGGTAAACTTTCTTTGCGGGCAAATGTCCGCCTTCACCGGGCTTTGCGCCTTGCGCCATCTTAATCTGTATTTCTTTAGCGCTTGATAAATATCTTTCCGTTACGCCAAATCTACCGGAAGCTACCTGCTTAATGGCTGAGCTTCTGTCATTCTTTGTGCCCTGCGATTCGATTCTTTCATCGCTTTCTCCGCCTTCACCGCTGTTTGATTTACCCTGAAGGTGGTTCATGGCAATTGCCAAGGTTTCATGGGCCTCTTTTGAAATTGAACCATAAGACATGGCGCCTGTTTTAAAGCGCTTTACGATTTCGTCTTCACTTTCAACAAGGCTTAAATCAATGCCTTTTTCGGGATAATTAAACTCAAGTAAGCTTCTTAAGTATCCGGTTTCTTCGGCATCAACCATCTTTGTGTATTCTTTGAATTTATCGTAGTTGCCTTCTCTTGAAGCACACTGAAGCATGTGAATGGTCTTAGGGTTATATCTGTGGGTCTCACCCTGGGCGCGCATCTTGTGGCGTCCAACGGAAGAAATGGTTAAGTTACTGGATAAGCCCAAAGAGTCAAATGCTTTTGAATGAAGTGCATCTGTCTGTTCGGCAATATCCTCTAACTCTATACCTCCGATTCGGCTTACTGTTCCCGTAAAGTATTTATCAATAAGTGAGCTTCCGATACCAACTGCCTCAAAAATTCTGCTGCCCTGATATGACTGAATGGCTGAAATACCCATTTTTGACGCAATCTTAATAATGCCTTGTAAAACTGCTTTGTCGTAGTCATCAACGGCTGCATAATAGTCTTTATTAAGAAGCTCGTCTTCAATAAGCTTTCCAATTGAAGCATGTGCAAGGTACGGGTTAACGGCACTTACACCAAAGCCTAAAAGTGTGGCAAAATGATGCACTTCTCTGGGCTCGCCTGATTCCAAAATAAGGCTCATTGCGGTACATTTCTTTGTCTGCACCAAGTGTCTGTGAACAGCAGCAACCGCAAGTAATGAAGGAAGCGCTACATGGTTTTCATCTACTCCTCTGTCTGAAAGGATCAAAATATCGGCGCCACTCTTATAAGCTCTGTCAACTTCTACAAAAAGATGGTCTAAAACTCTCTCGATAGGCATCTTTTTATAGTAGATAATAGGTATTGTAACTACCTTAAATCCTTCCTTATCCATTGCCTTTATTTTAAGCATGTCAAGGTCAGTAAGAATAGGATTCTGAATCTTTAAAACACGGCAGTTTTCAGGGTTTTCAGAAAGCAAATTACCGTTTTTACCAACATATACAGCAGTCGATGTAACAATCTTTTCTCTTGCTGCATCAATAGGCGGGTTTGTAACCTGAGCAAAGCTTTGCTTAAAGTAATCAAACAAAGGCCTATACTGAGAGCTTAAAACCGCAAGGGGTGTATCAACGCCCATGGCTCCGATGTGCTCAGTCTTATTAAGAGCCATGCTCATTATTTCTTCGGCATACTCTTCATAGGTGTAGCCAAAGGCTTTCTGAAGCTTTGTAAGCTCTTCATCGCTGTAAGAAACCGGCTTTACATTTGGAATCTTTAAATCTTTTAACTTAATTGTGTTACAGTCAATCCATTCGCCGTAAGGCTCTTTTGATGCATACTTTTCCTTAATTTCGCTGTCTTCATAAATCTTATGAAGCTTTAAATCAACAAGTAACATCTTGCCGGGATGGATTCTTTCTTTTTTAATTACATGAGACTCATCGATATCAAGAACGCCTACTTCAGAAGAAAGAATGATTCTTCCGTCATCCATGACGTAGTATCTTGAAGGTCTTAAGCCGTTTCTGTCAAGGATTGCTCCCATCACATCACCGTCTGAAAACATAATGGATGCAGGGCCGTCCCAAGGCTCCATCATTGTGGCATAGTATCCGTAGAAGTCTCTTACCTTATCAGAGATTGTATCGTTGTGATCCCAAGGTTCGGGAATTAAAATCATAGCAGCAAGTGGTAAGTCCATACCGCTCATAACCATGAACTCAAGGGCATTATCAAGCATAGCTGAGTCAGAACCTTCTGAAGGAATTACAGGAAGAACTCTTGTCATGTCTTCAGGTGAAAAGGCATCTGTGAACATGGTTTCTTCACGGGCAAGCATCTTATCGACATTACCGCGAATAGTATTAATTTCACCGTTATGCACAAGCATTCTGTTAGGATGAGCTCTGTGCCAGCTTGGATTTGTGTTTGTTGAAAATCTTGAATGAACCATTGCGATTGCAGATTCATAAGATTTATCAAGTAAGTCGTTATAGAAAAGTCTTAACTGTCCTACAAGAAACATTCCCTTATAAACTATGGTTCTTGAAGAAAGGGAAGGCACGTAAGTGTTATCGTTACTTTGCTCAAAGACTCTTCTTATTACATAAAGCTTTCTGTCAAACTCTAAATCAGTCTTAAGTCCTGCGGGCCTTGCAATAAAGCCCTGATAGATTTCGGGGCAGCTCTCTAAAGCCTTAAATCCCAAAACCTTTTCATTGGTGGGAACTTTTCTCCAGCCTAAGAATTTAAGTCCTTCCTTTTCCACAATGACTTCAAACATCTTCTTTGCCTGGCTAAGTTTAAGTTCCTCTTTAGGGAAAAAGAAAACGCCGACTCCATATTCCTTTTCTTTTGGAAGCACTATGTCTGTGTCCTTTAAGACTTTTGCGAAAAACTTATGAGGAATCTGAGTTAAAATTCCAACGCCGTCACCGGTTTCGCCCTTAGCGTCTTTTCCGGCTCTGTGCTCTAAGTTTTCAACTATTTTAAGAGCGTCATCCACTACCGCGTGACTTTTCTTTCCGTTTACATCACATACGGCGCCGATACCGCAATTATCATGCTCAAAAGAGGGATCATACATTGTTTTATTCTGGGGTCCGTTTTCCATTTTTATCTCCTCACGATTGATTTTTCTTTACTGCCGCCGCGATAAGGCCTTTAAACAAAGGATGTGCCACATCGGGGCGTGATTTAAATTCGGGGTGAGCCTGAGTTGCCACAAAGTAGGGGTGGTCTTTAAGCTCAATCATTTCAACTATTCTTCCGTCAGGTGACTCTCCGGAGAGCACCAGACCGTTCTTTGTTAAGATGTCTCTGTAGTCGTTGTTAACTTCGTATCTGTGACGGTGTCTCTCGCTTATATTTTCCTGTCCGTAAAGTTCATATGCCTTGGTGTCTTTCTTTAACTTACAAGGATAAGCTCCGAGTCTTAATGTGCCTCCAAGGTTTACAACTCCGTTTTGTTCGGGCATAAGGTAGATTACGGGATTCTTCGTATCAGGATTTAATTCTGAAGAATCCGCATCTTTAAGTCCGCAAACGTTTCTTGCAAATTCTATAATTGATAACTGCATTCCAAGACATAGGCCAAGGAATGGAATCTTGTTTTCTCTTGCATACTTAATTGCTTTTATTTTTCCGTAGGTTCCTCTTACACCAAAGCCTCCCGGAACAACGATTGCGGATACATCCTTTAAGATTTCTTCTTTTCCATCTTCTTCAAGGGTTTCTGAATCTATCCACTCAATCAAAACTTTTGCTTCTTCGTCTATTCCTGCATGCTTAAGAGCTTCAGCAACGCTTAAATATGCATCATGCAAAGCTACATATTTTCCAACCAATGCAACCTTAACGGTTCTCTTTGGATTCTTTTCTTTCTTAAGCATTGCTTCCCAGGCTGTTAAATCAGGCTTTCTTAAAGGAAGGTTTAAAAGCTCGCAAACCGCATCAGCAATGCCTTCTTTTTCAAGCATCATGGGCACTTCGTACAAAGAAGGTGCATCTAAGTTTTCTAATACGTGTTCTTTTCTTACATTACAGAAAAGTGCTATTTTTTCTTTTAAATGATCGTCCAAAGGATAATCCGATCTGCACACTAAAATGTCGGGCCAAAGTCCCATGCTCTGTAAGCTCTTAACGCTCATCTGAGTGGGTTTTGTCTTAAGTTCGCCCGACGCCTTTATGTAAGGAATGAGCGTTACGTGTATGATTACCGAATTGTCACGTCCCACTTCAGTCCTGAATTGTCTTATTGCTTCCAAGAAGGGCTGGCTTTCAATGTCTCCCACAGTACCTCCGACTTCCACGATTGATACTGTTGTTTCGCCATCTTCTTTTTCTTTGTAAAAACGCGACTTTATTTCGTTGGTAATATGGGGAATTACCTGAACCGTTCCTCCGCCGTAATCACCGTGACGTTCTTTGTTAAGAACGGTCTGATAAATCTTACCTGTTGTAACGTTTGAGTTTTTATCAAGACTTTCATTGATAAATCTCTCATAGTGACCAAGGTCTAAGTCTGTTTCGCATCCGTCGTCGGTTACGAAAACTTCTCCGTGCTGAATCGGGTTCATGGTTCCCGGGTCTACGTTAATGTAGGGGTCAAACTTCTGCATCGTAACCTTGTAGCCTCTTGCCTTTAAAAGCCTTCCCAAGGATGCTGCCGTAATGCCCTTTCCAAGCCCTGAAACAACGCCTCCCATAACAAACACATACTTTACCATATCTAATTTCTCCCTCTTTTTAAAAAAACTTTGTTTATTGTTTATCCGACTGCCCTGCCAAGACATTGCCGGTTATCTCACGTTATGTAAACTAAACTCCGCTTGCCCCGTAGTTAGTAAGCACTCTTGCGGAAGGGTCCGTCACATTACATCCTTCCCAAGACTTATTGGGCATCCAGAAATCCTTTATCATTTCGCCCTGTCCGGGATAGAACTTTTCAAACAACTCCCTGTAAAGAAGCGACTCTTTTGTAAATGGAGTTGCATGAGTGTATTTCTTTCTTTTTTCTTCGTATTCTTCATCAGTGTATTTTGACTCTGCGTAAGCCTTTAAGTAATCAACCATTGAATGGCCCACAGCATCTGAAAACGCTGCCTTTTCTCGCATTAAGATGTCGTAAGGAAGATAATCTCCTTCAAAAGCATGACGAAGCAAATACTTTCCTTTGTTGTAAGTGTTCATCTTAAGCTTTGGATTAATGCTCATTACGTATTTAACAAAATCCAAATCTCCGAAGGGAACTCTTGCTTCCATGGAGTTTACGCTTATGCATCTGTCTGCACGAAGAACATCGTACATATAAAGCTCTCTGATTCTCTTTACGGCTTCTTTTTGGAAAGCCTCTGCATCAGGTGCAAAGTCTGTATATTTATATCCAAAGAGTTCGTCTGAGATTTCACCTGTCAAAAGAACGCGCACATCAGTGTTTTCATGAATAGCCTTACAAACTAAATACATACCGATGCTTGCTCTTATTGTGGTGATATCAAAGGTTCCAAGTAAGTGAACTACCTTTGGAAGAGCTTCTATTACGTCTTTATCCGTAATAATTACTTCCGTATGATCGCTCTTTATATAATCAGCAACTTCTTTTGCATACTTTAAGTCAATGGCATCGGTGCTCATGCCTATTGCAAAAGTTTTAATAGGCTTATTTAAAAGCTTTGCAGAAACCGCACACACAAGGGAAGAATCAAGACCGCCGCTTAATAAAAATCCTACAGGTGCATCAGCATCAAGTCTTTTTTCAATACCTTTAATAAGCTTTTCTTTTATGTTTTTACATACTTCCGGAAGCTTATCATCGCTATATTCGCTTACGTGAGCTATGTCGTTATAGCAAATGAAGTTTCCGTCAATGTAATAGTGTCCCGGAGGGAAAGGAAAAATCTTAGGCACAAGTCCAACCAGGTTTTTAGCTTCGCTTGCAAATACTATTTCTCCCTCTGCAGGATATCCGTAAAACAAAGGTCTGATTCCGATCGGATCTCTTGCTGCCACCAAAGATTTTCTTTTGTGATCGTATATTACAAGTGCATACTCGGCATCAAGCTTTGAAAACATTTCGGGCCCGTATTTTTCATACATGGGAAGAAGTATTTCGCAATCCGATTCGCTCTTAAAGTCATATTCTTTTGAAAGTTCTTCTTTAATAGGACGGAAACCATAGATTTCACCGTTACAGATAAGCTTGTTTCCGTTTAAATTAAAGGGCTGCATTCCGCTTTCATTAAGACCCATGATTGAAAGTCTTAAAAACCCGAACACTCCTCCGTCAAACTCTTCCATTCTTTCCATGTCCGGTCCTCTTGAGATTGTCTCTTCAAAGAACGGGCGTAACTCTTCTTTTGAGTATTTCTTTCCTTGATAGCCAAATATTGAGCACATGTTAAAATCCTTCCTTACACATAAAAAGAGCGACAAAGGCACGGTAGTTAACCGCGACGCCTTTGTCGCTCTATATTGTTCAATTGTATACAGTGGTGCAGAGTTTGTCAATAGTTTTCTTTAATACTTTAAAGCGTTAAGAGGGTATGTGCAAAAAACAAGGCAGAATCGGGTGTCGCGAGCCCGAGCTGCCTTGTTTTGAAAGAGGGAAAATTTATTTCCTGACTTGCAGGACGCAGGTCCTGCAAGATTAGAAACTTATATTAAATTACTCAACGTCCTGCAAAGCTTCAAAGTCTTCTTCGCCGGTACGTATCTTAACAACTTTTGAAACGTTGTAAACAAAGATCTTGCCATCGCCGATGTTGCCTGTGTAAAGAGCTTTCTTAGCAGCTGCGATAACTGATTCTACAGGAATGTTGCTTACAACCACTTCAACCTTAACCTTAGGAAGCAAGGTTGCATCGACTTCGACACCTCTGTACATATCTCCTGCACCCTTCTGGATGCCACAGCCCATAACCTGTGTGACTGTCATGCCCGTTACGCCAAGGTCGTTCATTGCTTTCTTTAAAGCATCGTACTTTGAAAGTCGAGCAATGATAACAACCTTTGACATTCCGGTATCTATACCACCTTCTCTTACTACAGGGACGCTCATTTCTGCCTTCTTCTCTATCTGAGAAGGCTCCAAAACAGTGTTTTCGTTGATTGCCATCGTCATGGTGTTTGAAATATCCATGATTGAGAAGCCTGCATATGCTGAAGGAAGACCATGTTCTGTTGAGTCAAGACCAACAATTTCTTCTTCCTCTGTAACTCTTAAGCCAACACACTTTTTGATGATTACAAAAGCGATTGTGATTGTTACTGCTGTCCAAGCAGCGATTGCTGCAAAGCCAAGTAACTGAATAAGTAAGGGTTTTACTCCGCCGCCGTAGAATAAACCAACCAAAGAATCATTTCCGGGAGCCGATGTTGTTGCAAATAAGCCTGTTGCAATGGTACCCCAGATACCGTTTAAGCAGTGAACCGCAACGGCACCAACGGGATCGTCTATTCTTAACTTATAATCTAAGAACCAAACACCAAATACTACGAGTAAACCTGCTACAGCACCGATTACGATTGCACCAAATGCATCTGTTACATCACAGGGAGCTGTGATAGCTACCAAGCCTGCCAAAGAAGCGTTTAAGCACATTGAAACATCGGGCTTACCGTATTTAATCCAGGTAAAGATCATACATACTACTGTTGCAATTGCGGGAGCAATTGTTGTTGTAACAAAGATTGAACCTAACTGTTCAACGCTTGTTGCTGCGGCACCGTTAAATCCGTACCAGCCAAGCCAGAGAATGAAAACACCCAAACAACCGATAGGAAGGTTGTGTCCGGGGAAAGCATTTACTTTTGTAATCTTTCCTGTTTCATCTTTTTCAAACTTACCGATTCTGGGTCCTAATAATTTAGCACCGATTAATGCTGAGATACCGCCAACCATGTGAATTGCTGCAGAACCTGCGAAATCGTGGAATCCCATCTGAGCAAGGAAACCGCCTCCCCATACCCAGTGAGCTTCGATGGGGTATATAAGTGCTGAAATAACGCCTGAATAAATACAATATGATAAGAATTTTGTACGCTCTGCCATGGCACCTGAAACGATTGTTGCGGTTGTGGCACAAAATACTAAGTTAAATACGAAGTTTGACCAGTCAAAGTTTTCGTATGATGTGAAGATGTCAAATCCCGGCTTACCGATAAGCCCTACAACGTCTTCTCCAAGAAGTAATCCAAATCCGATTAAGATAAAAACTACTGTACCGATACAGAAGTCCATTAAGTTTTTCATGAGGATGTTACCGGTGTTCTTGGCTCTTGTAAAGCCTGCCTCCACCATTGCAAATCCTGCTTGCATCCAAAACACCAGGGCGGCTCCGATTAAGAACCATACTGAAAATGTCTCGCTCATGTTTTTATTCTCCTTTTAAAAAATTAAGGCGCAGACTTTTATGTTTGTCTGCGCCTTTGCATTTTGTTCTTTATTCTGTTTTCCCTTTACACTTTATACGTAGAACAACATCTTTTCGTATGTAGGATAAGGTAAGATGTCTTCGGGGATAAGGCCTTCCGCTTCATCCGCAACGGCTCTTAATTTTTCCATATCCGTAACGATTGTATCGTGGTAGAAAGAAGCCTGCTTTAAAGAATCAGTAATCTTTTCAGCCTTAGCTACATCTGCTTTAAGCTTATCGTTAAGCTTAGATACGGATTCATAGTATCCTGAAAGTTTCTTTGATAAAGCTTCTTCGGCAACGGTTGATAAAGCATCTGAGAATTCTTTCTTGTTAAGTGCCGATACAACGATATCATCAGTGTAGTTCATAAGAGCGGGTAAGAACTGCTTATTTACCATATCTTCCATGGTCAATGCTTCAATGTGAAGGGTCTTGCAGTAGTTTTCAAGCATTACTTCGTAGCGTGCTCTTAACTCTGTTTCTGAGTAAATACCATGGCTCATGAAAAGGTCCATGTTCTTCTTTTCAAGAAGTCTCGGAATAGCTTCCGGAGTGCTTCTTAAGTTGTAAAGGCCTCTCTTCTTAGCTTCTTCAACCCATTCATCTGTATATCCGTTTCCGTTAAAGAGCACTCTCTTATGCTGCTTTAATGCCTTCTTTAAAAGTGCATGTACGGCTTCTTCAAGCTTATCCTTCTTAACTCCTTCAAGTTCTTTTGCAAACTTTGAAAGTTCTTCGGCAACTGCTGTATTAAGAACAACGTTGGGGCCTGCAACTGAGAATGAAGAACCAAGTGATCTGAATTCAAATTTATTTCCCGTAAATGCAAAAGGTGATGTACGGTTTCTGTCTGTTGTATCTTTAAAGAAATGAGGTAATACGGCAGCGCCTGTCTCAAGTCTTTCTTTACCCTTTTTAGCAAAGAGTTTATCGTGCTCGATAGCATCAAGCACAGCTGCAAGTTCATCTCCCAAGAAGATTGAAATGATTGCGGGAGGTGCTTCGTTGGCTCCGAGTCTATGGTCGTTTCCTGCACTTGCTACCGATAATCTTAAAAGGTCTGCGTAATCATCAACAGCACTTATTACTGCAAGTAAGAAAACAAGGAACTGAAGGTTTTCTGCAGGTGTCTTGCCGGGATCTAAGAGGTTGTCTCCTCCGTTAATTCCGATTGACCAGTTGTTGTGCTTACCTGAACCGTTTACTCCTGCGAAAGGCTTTTCGTGAAGGAGGCATACATAACCGTGTTTCTTAGCAACCTTCTTCATAACTTCCATTGTAAGCTGGTTTCTGTCAACTGCTACGTTTGCTGTATCATATACAGGTGCAAGCTCGTGCTGACAAGGAGCAACTTCGTTATGCTTTGTCTTAACGGGAATTCCAAGCTTCCATAACTCTTCGTCAAGTTCGTGCATGTACTCTGATACACGAGGCTTCAATGCTCCGAAGTAATGGTCGTCCATTTCCTGACCCTTGGGAGGCATTGCTCCAAGAAGTGTTCTTCCTGTAAAGATCAAGTCTTTTCTTAACTTGTAATCTTCTTCATCGATAAGGAAGTATTCCTGTTCGGGACCAACTGTTGTGCTAACGCCCGTAACATCGTCTCTTCCAAGAAGCTTTAATACTTTAACCGCTTCCTTGCTTAATGCTTCCATTGAACGAAGGAGAGGTGTCTTTTTATCAAGTGCTTCCCCTGAGTATGAACAGAATGCTGTGGGGATGCAAAGTGTTTTGTCTTTAATAAATGCGGGAGAAGTGGGATCCCAGTTTGTATATCCTCTAGCTTCGAATGTAGCTCTTATGCCACCTGAAGGAAAGCTTGAGGCATCGGGTTCACCCTTTACAAGTTCTTTTCCCGAAAACTCCATTGTGATGTCACCGCAAGCACCCGGAGCAATGAAGCTGTCATGCTTTTCAGCGGTATATCCTGTAAGAGGCTGGAACCAATGTGTAAAATGGGTAGCTCCGTTTTCGATTGCCCATTCCTTCATCGCAACTGCAACGGCATTTGCTACGTCAAGTTCCAAATGCGTATTATTGTCGATTGTCTTCCTTAAAGCTTTGTAAATGTCTTTGGGAAGTTTGTCGCGCATTACTTTGTCATTGAATACCAAACTTCCATAGATTTCAGGAATCTTCTTTTCCATGTTATTTTCTCCCTTTCAAAAATTTGTAAAGAAAAAGGCGCCTTAGGAATTTATCCTAAAGCGCCTTTGCTTTATGTGCTATACAATATACTCATGTTTTTTGTTTGTCAACACTTTTTTTAAAAATTTTTTGTAGGATAATTTCCGTCAAAGCAAGCCTTGCAAATAGGCAAATCTCCTACCATCTCGCTAAAATCTTCCACTTTTGCATAGTACAAAGAATCTGCTCCGATACGTTTTCTTATATCTTCGGTGCCGTTATTTGAGGCTATAAGTTCTTTGTTACTGGGGACATCGGTTCCGTAGTAGCAAGGGTGTAAAAAGGGCGGAGAACTGATGCGAACGTGCACTTCTTTTGCTCCCTTTTCTTTTAAAAGCTTTATAAGATTAGCCATTGTGGTGCCGCGAACTATAGAGTCATCGATAATGACGATTCTTTTACCCTTAACGGCAGCTTCAATAACGTTTAGTTTAAGGTGCACCGCAGCTTTTCTCTCTTTATCCGTGGGCTTAATAAAAGTCCTTCCAAGGTAACTGTTTTTATGAAAAGCAAGTTCAAAGGGAATGCCCGAATATGCAGAATACCCTTCCGCAGCAGCAAGGCCTGAATCAGGGACTCCTGTTACAATGTCTGCTTCAACAGGGTAATTCTTTGCAAGCATCTGCCCTGCTTTATGGCGGGCTTCATAGACTGCTCTTCCGTCTATTACAGAGTCTAGTCTCGCAAAATAAATGTATTCAAAAATACAGTGAGCGGCTTTCTTTCCGCAAAGCTTTTTGTTCGAAGATATGCCGTCTTTTGAAACGGTGATGATTTCACCGGGCTCTACATCTCTTACAAACTCAGCATCAACTGAAGACAATGCGCAAGACTCAGAGGCAATGATAATATCCTCCCCTCTTTTGCCTATGCACATAGGTTTTAAACCTAAGGGATCGCGCATTGCAACAAGCTTTCTTGGGCTCATTATAATAATCGCATAGCTTCCCACAATCTTTGCCGCAACCCTTTCTACGGCTTCTTGTATAGTCTTTGTGTGGGAGCGTTCTTTGGCAACAAGAAGGGCCAAAACTTCTGTATCAGTGTCGCTTCTAAGGACACATCCTTCGTCAAAAAGCTCTTGTCTTAAGGCATCCGTGTTAACAAGGTTTCCGTTATGTACGGTTGCCAGTGTCCCCTTTGAATAGTTAAACACAACGGGCTGGGCGTTTTCTATTTTGCTTCCGCCGGTAGTTGAATAGCGCACATGCCCAACGCCGATATTTCCCTTAAGCTCTGCTAGCTTATCTTCTCTGAAAACTTCGCTTACAAGGCCCATGTTCTTGTAAAATCCGATGTTTCCCTTTTCTCCGTCAGTATCGCAAACCGCCATTCCCGCAGACTCTTGTCCTCTGTGCTGCAAAGCGGTGAGGCCGTAGAAAATGTCGTAAGAAACATTTCCGTTCTTTGTAAATATGCCAAAAACTCCGCATTTTTCTTTGAGTTTATCCATCTTTACTCCTTAGTCAAAGATTTCAGAAACAGACAAATCCTGCTCCTGTAAAACTTTAAGTACCACTCTTAAGGTATCAAGAGATGTGAAAAGTGTCACGTTATTTTGTGTGGCGCATTGCCTTATAAGGACGCCGTCTTCGTAGTGAACCCCTGAAAGAATGGCTCTGGTATTGATAACGTAGCTAACATCACCGCTGGCAATAGCTTCCAAAATTTCGTTACTTCCCTCGCTTATTTTCTTTCTTACTTTATTTTTGATGCCGTAATCCGCAAGGTATTTACCCGTAAGAGAGGTAGCCTCAATGTTAAATCCAAGGTCGTAAAATCCCTTAATTATGGGCATTGCTTCCACTTTGTCTTCATCGGCCAAAGAAACTATCATGGTGCCGTGATTCTTTAACTTAAGACCTGAAGCAACAAGTGCTTTATACATAGCCCTATGAAGCTTTTTATCGTATCCGATAGCTTCACCTGTTGACTTCATTTCAGGTGACAAATAAGAATCCATACCCTTAAGTTTTAAGAATGAGAAAGCAGGAACTTTTACGTAATATCTGTCATGGCGGCTTGTTTCTTTAAGCACATCCTGCTCTTTTAAACTTACACCAAGAATAACTTTTGTGGCAATGTCCGCAAGGCGCACGCCCGTTGCTTTTGATATAAAGGGAACCGTTCTTGAAGAGCGGGGATTAACTTCGATAACATACACGTTATCTTCACCGTCAACAATGAACTGGATGTTAAAAAGTCCCACGATTCCTATGCCAAGGCCAAGCCTCTTTGTGTAATCTAGGATGGTTTCTTTAACCTTATCTGACACTGTAAAGGGCGGGTACACACTTATTGAGTCGCCCGAATGGACACCGGTTCTCTCAACAAGTTCCATGATGCCCGGCACAAACACGTCTTTACCGTCACAGATAGCGTCGGTTTCAAGTTCCTTACCCATTATGTATTTATCCACAAGGACGGGGCGGTCTTTGTCCACTTCCGCGGCGCTTTGTAAGTAGCGAATCATTTCTGAAGGTTTTGATACTATCTGCATAGCACGGCCTCCAAGCACAAAGGAAGGGCGCACAAGGACGGGATAGCCCACCTTTTCTGCAATCTTTAAACCTTCATCGATGGTTGTTGCCACGTATCCTTCAGGCTTTGGAATGTTAAGCTCTTCCAAAAGCTTTTCAAATAAGTCTCTGTCCTCTGCCTTATCGATTGCTTCAACGTCGGTGCCGATGATCTTAACCCCTCTGTCGTGCAAAGGATTTGCAAGGTTGATTGCGGTCTGTCCGCCCAAAGAAACTATAACGCCGTCGGGCTTTTCCATTTCGATAATATCCATTACGTCCTCTACACAAAGAGGTTCGAAATAAAGTTTATCCGCTGTTGTGTAGTCGGTTGAAACGGTTTCAGGGTTATTGTTTATAATAATTGCTTCATAGCCCTGGCTCTTAATGGTCTTAATGGCATGAACCGTTGAATAGTCAAACTCTACGCCCTGACCGATTCTTATGGGGCCTGAACCTAACACTATAACCTTTTTATTGTTTGTTACTATAGACTCGTTTTCGTCTTCGTAGGTAGAGTAAAAATAGGGAATATAACTCTTAAATTCGGACGCACAAGAGTCAATCATCTTGTATACGGGCTTAATGTGATTTTCACGCCTAAAGTCTTCCAAGTCGCGTAAGTCCATATTCCAAAGGCGGGCAATTTCTGTATCGGGAAAGCCCATCTTCTTTGCTTCTTTTAGTTTACATAAGTCCTTAGGGTTAGCCTTTAAATCAGCTTCCTTATCAACGATCTTTTTAAACTTTTCAACAAAGAATTTATCGATTCCTGTGTTCTTACAAATTGTCTCAATGCTTCCGCCCTTACGTAAAATTTCTGCTAAAGCATAGAGACGTGTATCCGTGCCAATCTTTATAAACTCATACAATTCATCAAGGCTTTTTTGAACCAAGCCCTTATCTCTTAAGTAATCATGGCCTGTTTCAAGGGAACGAACAGCTTTTAAGAAGCTTTCTTCAAAAGTACGGCCTACGCTCATAACTTCTCCCGTAGCCTTCATTTGAGTGCCTAAAGTAGGGTTAGCATCCCTAAACTTATCAAAGGGAAATCTGGCCAGTTTACTTACCACGTAGTCTAGAGCCGGTTCAAAGCAGGCAGGGGTATTTTTAAGCCTTATTTCTTCTAAGGTTAAGCCTACCGCTATCTTTGCAGAAACCCATGCAATAGGATATCCGCTTGCCTTTGATGCAAGGGCTGATGAACGGGAGACTCTGGGATTTACTTCGATTAAGTAATAATCCTTTGAATCAGGAGACAAGGCGAACTGTACGTTACAGCCCCCTTCAATTTTTAAGTGTCTAATGATTTTTAAAGCTGAGTCTCTAAGCATATGATACTCATTGTTTGTAAGTGTCATGGAAGGGCACACAACCGCCGAGTCACCTGTATGAATGCCTACAGGGTCAATGTTTTCCATGTTACAGATTACAAGGGCTGTATCATTTGCATCTCTTATTACTTCGTATTCGATTTCTTTGTATCCCTTAACGCTTTTTTCAATCAAAGCCTCGTTTACGGGAGACAAAGCAAGGGCGTTTTTAAGTATCTCTTTATACTCTTTTTCATTTTCAGCAAAGCCGCCTCCGGTGCCGCCAAGAGTAAATCCCGGGCGCACCACAAGTGGGAAGCCTATTTCTTTTGCAGCGGCAATTCCATCTTCCATGGTGTTTACAACCAGCGATTTAAGGACAGGCTCGCCGATTTCTTCACACATGTTTTTAAAAAGTTCCCTGTCTTCCGCAAGGGCGATGCTTTCTTTCTTTGTGCCAAGAAGGGTGCAACGGCATTGCTTTAAAACGCCGTCTTCTTCAAGCTGCATGGCAAGGTTTAAGCCTGTTTGTCCGCCAAGGCCCGCTAAAACCGCATCAGGTCTTTCAACGCGGATTATCTTTGCCAGATATTCAAGGGTCAAAGGCTCCATGTAGACTTTGTCTGCAACCGTGTTATCGGTCATTATTGTTGCGGGGTTTGAGTTACAAAGCACAACCTCGTACCCCTCTTCTTTTAAAGCAAGGCATCCTTGGGTGCCTGCGTAGTCAAACTCTGCGGCCTGACCAATTACAATAGGCCCTGAGCCTATAACCAAAATTTTCTTTATATCAGTTCGCTTAGGCATTTTTCTTTGCCTCCTTTAAAAGAGTCAGGAATTCATCAAAAAGGTATCTTCCGTCGGTAGGTCCCGGCGCGCTCTCCGGATGGTACTGAACGCTAAAAACCTTATCTTTCTTACATTCCACTCCTTCGATGGTGTTATCAAGCAAATTAATATGTGTGGCTTCAAGGCCTGTGCCCTTTAAGCTATCCGCATCAACCGCATAAGAATGGTTCTGTGAGGTTATTTCCACAAGCCCCGTCTTTAAGTTTTTAACAGGGTGGTTTGCACCTCTGTGACCAAATTTAAGCTTATAGGTTTTTGCACCGTAGGCTAAAGAAACTATCTGGTGTCCCAAGCAAATTCCGAATATGGGAAGCTTACCTTTTAACTCTTTTACAGCCTTTATGGCATTTACCGCATTTTCAGGATCCCCCGGGCCGTTTGAAATAAAGAGGCCGTCAGGCTTGTAACTTAAGATTTCTTCGGATGTTGTATTTTCAGGAACAACCGTTACAGAAACCCCTAAGTCGTTTAAGCAGTTTACGATGTTCATTTTCATGCCGCAGTCTATTGCAACAATCCTATACTTTTCTTCCTTTGCGGGGAAAATCTCTCTTTCTTTTCTTGTGGCCCTTAAAACCTGGTCGGTTTTATATTCAAAATTAGAAATAAGCCTCAAGCACTCATCATTCGGAGTATCAACATCCGTAATAAGTGCCTTGAGGCTTCCTTTTTCACGTATAATTCTTGTTAGTTTCCTTGTGTCAACGCCACTGATACCCGCTATATCGTAGCGCTTCATGGTTTGCTCGAGTTCTTCAACCAAAGCATGGTGTGAAGGTGCATCACAATAATCCTTCACAATAAAAGCATTGAGCCCCGGGTGACGCGACTCAAAATCGGAATCATTGATTCCGTAATTGCCGATTAGAGGAAATGTCATCACCACTGCCTGGTCGGTATAGGAAAGATCCGATAAAATCTCCTGATAACCCACCATTGAAGTGTTGAATACGATTTCCGAAAGCTTATCCGAATTAGCTCCGAAGGAATCACCTTCAAAAATGCTTCCGTCCTCCAAGACCAGCTTTCTTTTTTTGCGACCGTTCATATCATTCTCCCTTGTATATCTTAAAGCTTGCTTATTCTTTCAAGCGCTTTTTCTGTGTTTTCTTTGCTTGCAAAAGCAGTCAGTCTAAAGAAACCGGCTCCGCAGCTTCCAAAGCCTTCTCCCGGGGTGCCAACAACCTGTGCTTTCTTTAAAAGAAGGTCAAAGAAATCCCATCCCGACAAATTATCGGGGGTTTTAAGCCAAATGTACGGAGCGTTCTTGCCACCGTATACTTCATATCCCATTGATGTTAAGCCATCGTAAATAGCCTTGGCATTTTCCATGTATTCAGAAACCTGCTTCTTTACGGCTTCTTTTCCGACTTCTGAATATACCGCTTCGCCCGCTCTTTGCACAATGTAGGGGGCTCCGTTATATTTTGTTGAATGACGTCTTAACCATAATGAGTTTAAAGAAACCCCATCGCACTTTAATTCCTTAGGCACTACGCTATAGCCAAGTCTTAAGCCTGTAAAGCCTGCATTCTTAGAAAATGAGTGAAGCTCTATGGCAACGCTTTTTGCCCCCTTACACTCATAAATAGAATGGGGAATCGAAGGATCCGTTATATAAGCTTCATAAGCCGCGTCATAAATAATGACCGCTTCATTCTTTATAGCGTAATCGACAAATTCCTGCAATTTATTTTTTGTAATAACCATGCCCGTAGGGTTATTAGGAAAGCATAGATATATTATGTCAACCTTTTCCTTAGGCATTTCGGGCACAAATCCGTTTTCTTTAAGGCAGGGTAAATAAACAAGCTTTCTTCCTGCCATAATATTTGTGTCTGCATATACGGGGTAAACAGGATCCGGCACTGCCACCACGTTATCCTTATCAAAGATTTCCTGGATGTTACCGCAATCGCTCTTTGCTCCGTCCGATACAAAGATTTCATCCAAATCTAAATCGATTCCGCGCTTTTTATAATCGTTTTCAATAATCTTGCTTCTTAAAAACTCATATCCTCTGTCGGGAGCATATCCTTTAAATGTGTCGGCACTTGCCATATCGGATACTGCTGAATTTAGCGCTTCGATAATGGGCTTAGATAAAGGCTTTGTGACATCTCCGATTCCAAGGCTGATAATATCAGCATCCGCATGCTCTTCTTTGTGCTTTCTTACCCTTGCGGCGATGTCCGCAAAAAGGTAGCTTTCTTTTAAGTTAAGGTAATCTTTGTTTATTTTCATATTTATACCTCTGGTTTACATAATGTAAACACTAATTTTTCTTTGTATCAAAACTTCCCGTAAATACAGTCTTTGCGGGACCTGTCATATAAACGTGATTGTCTTCTTCGCTCCAGTAAATCTTTAAATCTCCGCCAAGCAAGTGAACGGTTACTCTTCTTTCCGTTCTTTCATTTAAAACGCAGGCTACCACTGTGGCGCAGCACCCTGTTCCGCAGGCCAAGGTTTCCCCTGCGCCTCTCTCCCACACTCTCATTTCCACGTTTTCTTTATCAAGCACCTTAACAAATTCAGTGTTTACGCGTTTTGGAAACATTTTGTGGTTTTCAAATGAGGGGCCGAGCCTTTCTATTGGAAGCGCTTTTAAATCTTCCCAGCTTCTTGTCATTGTATCCGTAAAAATCACGGCGTGAGGATTGCCCATTGACACGCAGGTTGCCTTTGCGCTTAATAAATCAATTGAAATGGGCACTTGCTTTGCTATTTTTGCATCAGTGTCCAAAGAAACCGGAATGAGTGAAGGGGTAAGTATGGGCTCTCCCATATCTACAGTAATAAGATTTGCCTTATGATCTTCTTCCTCTTCAATGAATATTTTCTTTATGGCTCCCATGCTTTCAATGGTAAAGTGCTTTTTATCGGTATAGCCTTTGTCATATACAAGCTTTGCCACGCATCTTATGCCGTTTCCGCACATTTCGCTTCTTGAGCCGTCGGAATTATACATTTCCATTTCAAAGTCTGCGATTTCAGATTTATTTACAAAAATAAGACCGTCGGAGCCGACTCCGAAATGCCGATCACTTATACATACCGCCAAATCCGATTTATAGGGGTATTTAAACTCCTCTTTTACGCAGTCAATGTACACATAGTCATTGCCGCAGCCTTCCATCTTAACAAAATCTACTTTCATGCCCGGTATCCTTTAAACTTCTACATACAAAAGAAGGCACTTCGGACCATAGTCCGAAGCGCCTTTGCTTCTTGTTAAGTACAATATACCTTGGAAATTTGTTTGTCAATACTTAAGAAAACATATGACTTACAAAAATTTCTATTCCTATAATAATTAATATGGCGCCGCCCAAATAAGACGCGATTCTTGCAAACTTCATGCCGAAGCGTTTTCCTATTATGAGACCTCCGATGCAGATAGCCCAAGTCACCACTCCGATGATAAGTGAAGCGCAAAGTGCCGACACAAATTTATAGTCGGCGATTGTAAATCCTACTGACAACGCATCTATGGATGTAGCAACCGCCTGCACCAAAAGCATCTTAAAAGAAAGTCTCTTTTCACTTCTTTCAGCTTCTTTTTCCGCCTCATCCCTAATGCCTTCAATAATCATCTTTATTCCTATAAAGACTAAAAGAATAAGAGCAATCCAAGGAATGAATTTATAAAAAGCATTGAATTTTTCGGCAATTGTATGAATAAGCACCCATCCTGTTAAAGGCATTGCCCACTGAAACAAAGCAAACATTCCCGATATTCCAAGTACTCTTTTTGCCCTCATCTTAGGCTCGTTTAAGCCGTTTGCCAACGATACGGAGAAAGCATCCATTGCAAGGCCGATGCCAAGTAAAATCGAATTAAATATAAATAATAAATGCAATGCAAAACCTCCAAAAAATCACCCCCAAGAGTAATCTCGGGGGATAATTTATTCTAGAAAAAGTCCATGCCCTTTCCTTCTTCGAGTTTCTTTCTGTATTTATCGGGCTCGTTCATGAATTCAGCCATAAACATAAAGGAATCCAAAATTATGGGTTCTTTTGACTCTTCAAGCCCGTTCTTTCCTTTATCCATCATAAGCTTATACTTTGTGAGAATATAAACATATATATCGGTAAGGGAATAGCCTTCGAAGGTAAAGGTGTCTCTTAAATCCTTATTCTTAATGTAATACTCGTACTCTTCGTAAAGAGCGGGCTTTTGCAAAAACTCGTTCCAGAGTTTGTCACAAAAATCGTCAGGCTTTAAGCAAAGTGCGCATAAAGCTTTAAAACTGTCATATGCTCTTAACATTCTTACATCAAGTAAAATTTTTGTCATAAAGCAATGGTACTCCGTAATGAACGTAAAATCAACTTGTTTCTTTATACAAATCCTGCGAATCAGGCTCTTTAATAGAATCTTAAAGTTTTTCCATTAAAAATCTGCAAAAAAGGGGGCTATACTCAACCCATCATAAAAATACAAACGAGGAGGGTATGATTATGAAAAGAAAACTGTTGGTTTTGGGAGCAGTATTAACATTGGTTTTTATGTGTGCCTGCACAAAAGAAAACGCTTCATCGGTTGATGCAGGCTTAAAGCAGGAACCCATTGAAAGCGTTGATAATAAAGCAGAAGCTACTAACGTAAGCGTAGAGGCAGAAACAGAAACAACCGATACAGACACTGACTACATGGCACTTTACGAAGGTTTTCTTTCAGGAGATGTTAAAGTAACCTTTGATAAGGATGCAGATCACGGAAGTTACTTTGAAACAAAGAACCTCTTTACACCCGGTACCGAATACTCACTTGATGAAATCAAGGACGCTTTACTTAAGAGCGTAGAGTCAAACTGGGGCGGCGTTAAAGCTACAATTCAGGATGTAACAAACGACTACATCGATTGCGGCATGGACTCAGTTCAGGAGCTTTTGGTTAACGTTAACGTTGTTTTAGGCGAAGCAGAACAGTTTAACATCCACATGGTAATTAAGGAAGTTGAAGGTGCTTTGCACGTTACATATAACTGTGAATCTTATACACGTTCAAGCACAGAAATTCTTCCTACAGGATATGTTAAAAATGCAGGTTCTTCAGGAGCTGCAAGCGGTGCCGGCGAACTTGGATACTTAAATAAAGATGCTCAATACATTCAGTGGTACAACTACTCATTTGATATGGGTGTAGTAAGCTCAGACTATTATCTTCCCGCAGAAAATGACTCCGTAGTATTGGATCTTTCAAGCATTGAAAACATCGAAAACCTTTGCATCGAGTCTTACTACTTTGATAACGGTGACTGGAAGGAATACTTCTACACCTACTATTATTTTGACAAAGACTTTGCTCCCATTGAAGACGCGTCAATCTATGACAGCGAAAATCCTATAAGAAAGATTTTTGCGGATAACAATTTATCGGTATATCCACAGAATCAGATTCAAAACGTCTTAGATCAGCGTCAGTCAGAAATCGGATTATCCGATTTAGTGCTTCAAAAGTAATTTAAGCAAAAAGAAACCGTTGGATTAATTCCAACGGTTTTTTTATTAAATCAAGAAATATGAATTTCCTAAGGCGCCGCTACAATCCTTCATAGCGCCTTCAGCCCTTTTAACCATTCCTTCGTAGTCTTTAAACTTATTGCTTCTTACGGCACCTATTCTTATAAAGAACTTTGTGTTGTCGTCTTTGTTTACTTCTGCTGCCTCAATAAGATTAAACAGTCTTCTTATAATATTGTTGCAGACTTCATTTTCCAAAACTCCCGATACAAAGACCGCAAACCTGTCATCCTTTATATGAATTAAGATATCGTTTCCTCTAAAGGTCTGGCGCATTGAGTTTGTGATACTTTGAATCACCAGCTCTCCCGCCTTCTCGCCTTTTTCTTCCACATACTTTGAAAACCTGTCTACACTAAGAAGCATAAACATACCGTCTATTTGGTCCTTAAGTTTTCTTTCTATATGAGTGATGCCGCTTTGCTCATCCAATAAGCCTGTGGTTTCATCGATAAAGGTCTGCATGTTCTTTTGCTTTTCCTCTATCTTTCTTTCCGTAATATCCGAAGCAGAAAGCATAAGCACTTCAGAGTTATTTGATAAAGTAACGCATTTACCAAGTACAAATACATAAATGTCTCGGCCGTCTTTATGAGTAAACATTACTTCTTTTGAGCAGGAACCTGTCTTAACTACAGTGTCGATAACATCCCTTAATACCGCCGTATTGTATTCGCCAACTTCTTCAAAGATTTCCCTTACATCGCCTTCTGAGAGCACATCTCCTTCCACTCCCAAAAGCTTATGGGCTGCTTCATTAATAAGCACTATGTCCCAGGTCTTAACGTCCAAAGCCACAAAAGCAGAGCTTTGAGCCTTTAAAAGCTCTGAAAAGATTTCATTCTTTCCTGCTATATTCTTTCCAAGGCTTGTAATAAGGCGCGCCACATTTCCGTAGTCATCGTCACGCTTTAATATCTTTTTAAAGTCCTCTTCTTCCTCAAAATCAAAGGAATTGACCTTAATTTTATCTATGGAATCACCTATTATGGATAAAGGCTTTAAAATTCTGTTTAGACCTGCAACCGTAAGCAGCACTACCACAAACACCGCGCCCACAAACATTAGCATCATGGATATTAAAATCTTTGTAGTGGTGGCGTAGTTATCTTCCATTGATGTTGAAACCACAAAGAGCCAGTCTACACCTTTAATGTAGCTGTAAACGTCTATATATCTCATGCCGGCTTCGTTGTATGTTCTGTAGGGCTCACCATTTCCGATTCTTTGCTCCATCAAAACCTTTTTAAGCCAGTCATCAACGATCTCGCTTCCGGGTATATCGCCCTTATCAGAGAAAATATAGGAAGAAATGTTTGCATCTATAAGCACGTATTTAACACCGCTTACTCCGTTATTTGCCTGCTTTTCAAGCTCTTCCTGGAGCTTATCAAGGAAAATCGAGCCTCCCACTATGCCTACAACATTTCCCTTACTATCCTGCATGGCCTTTAACACAACCATTACTTTTCCGTGCTCACCTGAAGCTTTTCCGATTCCGTAACAGAATGGCTCAAAATGGTCTTTCATTCTGTCCTTTATCATTTGCCTTGCGCTTCCGGTTCTTACGTATTCACCGATAAGCTTTTCGTTTGAAGCCACAAATATCTTGGTTTCTTCCCAGTCAGCCACAAAGAAACCGTCCAGTGATTCCACGTCTTTTGAAAATCTTGCGGTATACTCCTTTGCATCCCTTACGGCTTCTTTGTCATCGGGATTTAGAACCGCATTTAAAATAACAGGGTCCTTTGCATAGGCCTGCACTAAATTAATGTAGTTATCTATATAAAGTTCCACAATCTGCGATCTGTCCTTGGCTATTACCTGAAGCTCTTCTATGTCATGGCTTTCCAAGGTGGCACTCACTTTATTTGAAATAAAGAAAAATACCACACCCTGAATCAGAATTTCACACAAGACAACTATCAAAACAACTCGCGATATTATCTTTTGATTTCGCATCGTTCCTCCAAAAGCATAAACTTATAACTTATCTTATCAGTAAAATGTGAGCAAATTATTAGCATAAATGGGGAAATTTATTCTTTTATTGTGTTGACAGGTTCTTTTATCTTTAATATAGTGAAAAGCAAAAAAGATTTGAGAGGGAAACCGGTTATGGGTAATCAATCCAATTCCAAATTCAAAGAGTTTCTTTTAAAGAAAAACATTATTTTTTCCGCAAAAAGATACTTTATCGACGCCATGAGTGCTATGGCAAACGGCTTATTTGCTTCACTTTTGGTGGGTACCATTCTTTCAACACTCGGTACACAATTTAACATTCAAATTCTTGCAGACATCGGAAATTTTGCAAAAGGTGTAGCAGGCCCCGCAATGGCAGCTTCCATCGCATACGCCTTATCTTCTCCGCCCCTTGTGCTTTTTTCAATGCTTGCAGTAGGCGCTATGGCAAACTCACTCGGAGGAGCAGGCGGCCCCTTGGCAGTTTTCTTTGCCGCAATCATTGCTTCGGAAATCGGTAAGCTTGTGTCAAAAGAAACCAAAATCGACATACTTGTAACACCTTTAGTTACAATCGGTGTGGGCGCACTCTTTTCTTTCACCTGTGCCCCCCCAATCGGAGCCGGTGCAAGTTCATTCGGAAAACTAATTATGTGGGCAACCGAGCTTCATCCTTTCTTTATGGGAATCGTTGTTTCCGTTATTGTAGGTATGGTGCTTACTCTTCCCATTAGTTCCGCAGCAATTTGCGCAGCACTTGGCTTAACAGGCTTAGCAGGAGGAGCAGCCGTTGCAGGATGTTCTGCTCAGATGATTGGCTTTGCGGTAATGAGTTTTAAAGAAAACAAAGCAAGCGGTCTTGTGTCTCAGGGACTTGGCACCAGCATGCTTCAGATGGGTAACATAGTTAAAAATCCTTTGATTTGGCTCCCCCCGACACTTGCAGCAGCAATTACAGGCCCCATTTCAACCTGCATTTTCAAAATGCAAATGAACGGCGAAGCAATCGCTTCCGGTATGGGAACCTGCGGATTTGTGGGTCAGATTGGTGTTTACTCAGGCTGGATTAACGATATAGCGGCAGGTACCAAAGCTTCCATAACAGGCGTAGACATTGCAGGTTTAGCCCTTGTTTGCTTTATATTACCCGCTTTTCTTTCTACAGTTTTCTGCATCATAATGAAAAAGATGGGTCTTATAAAAGAAAACGATTTAAAACTTCAGGATATGTAATAAAAAAAGCCTTACGATTAATTCGTAAGGCTTTTTCTTATGCTTCAATACTTTCAACCAAATCAATTATTTCATCATAAGATTCGATTGCTTCTTCCATTGGCTCATCGGATATGTTGATTTCATCTTTATCTCTTAACTCTTCACAAAGCTCGTTCACGCTTGTAAAAAGCTTTGTAAATCCAAGATTTAAACACAATCCCTTAAGTGAATGCATATGCCTGAAAGCTTCTTTACAATCTCCCGCATCAACACTCCTGTTAAACTGCCCCAGCATATCGCTGTCCTTAAACTTACGCAAATACTTGACTATAAGCTCTTCGCTTCCGATCCTGTCAAACACACCCTCATAGTCGCCACCAATTTCATCATAAAATCTTTTTAAATCCATAGTCATCCCTTCTTGCCGATATTTTCCCCTTTTACTCCTCTCACCTCTATACACAACCATCATTCTATCCCTCATATATTAACGAGGAAGTTATCGAGGGGGCCGTGGTGTATAACTTCCCCGAACAACTCTTTGCAACGTTGGTACACGGCGAGGGGGAAAGAGGTCCGGGGGACCTCTGCTATGACCCGACCGTAGCGAAGCGGAGACCTTTTCGAGCCGATGTATCCGCTACGTTGCAACGAGAGTGAGAACGTTTGTGAGGGAAAGTATATACACCACGGCCCCCGGAAAGTGGCAAAAAAATCCCCCCGAGAATATCTCGGGGGGGGAAAGTGGAATTACTTATTTAACTCCATGATAGTGTGAGCATTTTCGCCCATGTAAGTTTCGGGGAGCTCACCGTTCCAGTTGGTTACGTAGTAGTAATCAACAAGTTCGGGATATTGCTGAAGCATTGCACCTAAGTTGCTCATGATGGCTGCATCTTTCTGGCCCTGGTATTCAGCTGCATCTGCGCCGATTTTTGCAACTTCAGCATCGGCCTTAGCTGCGATAATCTGTGCCTGAGCATCTGCGTCTGCAGCGATTGTAACCTTTTCTGCATTTGCTTTTGCTTCGATGATTGCCTGTTCCTGTTCTGTCTGAGCTTTTAACTTGTTCTGTTCAGCTACCTGCTTAGCTTCAACCGCATCTGTGAAGGAATCTGTAAAGTCGATGTCTTCGATTGATGTGCTTACAAGCTGTACATTGTACTGTTCAAGTGATTTTGAAAGGATATCTTCGATTTCGTTTGAAAGAATTCCTCGTGAAGCAATTAATGTTTCTGCATTGTATTTAGCAAACACGCCTTTAACTGCTTCCAAAATCTTAGGCTGTACTACCTTTTCAAAGTAGTCAACACCGATTGTCTTGTAAATCTTCTGAGCGTTTGATTTATCGATCTGATAGTTAACTGTATAAGTTAATGTAACTTCCTGAATATCGCTTGAGAAGCAATTAAGTGATAAAGAAGACTTCTGTGTACGGTTGTCCATCTTTATTACTTCCTTCCAGGGAGCTACAAAATTGATACCTGCTTCATAGGTTATGTCTTCAACTCTACCAAATGTTGTAACTACTCCGGTGTGTCCTGTGGGAACCACTCTTACAAAACTTCCGATACCAAATACGACTGTTAAAATAATCGCTACGGTTGAAAGTATAGCCATTACCGCCTTTCCGCCTTCTTTCTTCATCTTCATGAAAAGAAGAGCCAATACAAGGCAAATAATTGCTAAAATCATCATCATCATTTATTTTATTCTCCTTTTAAAATGTGATATTTAATTTACGTAAGTAACTATACAGTATTTAGCGCTAAAAGAAAACAAAATAAAGTGAAAAATATGCCATTATAATTTGCCAAGGCAAAAAATTATTGTATAATCATTTTAGCGATTATTAATAGGTTTATGAGGTGTACATATGGGAAAAAGGTCCATTAAAGAAAACAAAAACATTTACCAGTTAAGCCGTGAAGCTGCAGGCCTTACACGCGATAAGGCTGAGGAGCTTATGGAGTATGTTTCCGCAGAAAGAATCGAGAAGATTGAAAGTGAAAAATCACTTCCCCATCCCGATGAAGTGTTAAAGATGGCCGAAGCCTATAAGGCTCCCACTTTATGTAACTACTTCTGCACTCACGAATGCCCCATCGGCGAAAAGTATGTGGACGAAGTTACAATGAAGGATCTTTCTCAGATTACACTTGAAACTTTGGCAGCTTTAAACACCCTTGAAAAGGCAAAGACCCGCTTTATCGAGATTACCGTTGACGGTGAAATCTCTGATGATGAGCTTTCAGACTTTTTAAAGATTCAAAAGGAGCTTAACAAAATCTCCACTACCGTTGATTCCTTAAGACTTTGGGTGGACCAGACTGTTTCCGAAGGAAAGATAAATAAAGAGCTTTTAAAGCAGATAGAAAATGCAAAATAATAACTTATCAAAAGAAGAAATAAAAAGCCTTTTGCCCTTTGACCTAGACGTGATTGTTTACGAAGAAATCGATTCCACAAACACTGAGGCAAAAAGACTTATAACGGATTTAAATTTAAAGAAAGCATGCTTAATTGCAAACCGCCAGACAAACGGTCGCGGGCGCGTGGGACATGCTTTTTTTTCGCCCAAAGAAACAGGTATCTACATGTCTTATGTTTTTACTCCCGATTCTTTAGAAAAGGCATATAAATCAACCGCCAAGGCCTGTGTGTGCGTAAAGCGAGCAATTGATAAGCTATATGGTTTAAACTGCGGTATTAAGTGGGTAAATGACATTTACTTAGACAATAAGAAAATATGCGGAATCTTGACAGAGGCTGTGACGGCGGGGGTTAACAAGGGAAGCGTGGTTGTCGGAATCGGCATTAACTTTTTAGAGCATGAGCTTTCGGATGACTTAAAGCCTATAGTAGGGTTTCTTCCTGAAAACAGTAATGTAACAAGAAATATTCTGATAGCAAAGATTATTTCAAATCTTGAAACAGAGCTAAAAGATTTAGAGAATGACACTTATATAGAAGAATATAGGGCTGCATCCATACTCATTAATAAAGACATTTCCTATGTTGAAGGTGAAGAAAAGAAATTTGGCCACGTAATTGATATAGATAAAGAAGCGGGGCTTGTGATTAAAGATAATTCAGGAAACACAAAAACACTTCGAAACGGCGAAGTGTTCACAATAAGAATAAATAAATGAAAAGAGCGGTAACAAACTCACTGTTTGCTACCGCTTTCTTGCTTAAAACAACAAGGCTAATGTATCAACAACTTCCTTATAAGCTTCCATGAGCTTTTCATGGTTTTCTTTTACGTAGTCGATATGCCCCGCTTTCCCCTCAAGTTCAGAGGACTTGGCCAATTCGGAAAGATTTTCCGCGCCAATTTGCTTTGCAGCGTTTTTAAGTCCGTGAGCTTCTATGATATAACGCTCAAAATCAGACTTATCCATGAGTTCCTGTAAGAGCGGAATCTTTTCGCGTCCTTCCTCTAACGCGGTTTCCAGCACTTCTCGATAGATGTCTTCGTCACCTATACAAAAAACTCCCATGGCTTCTTCGAGATTAAATCCATGTTGTGCCAAATCACTGATCTGCATGTGTGCCTCCTTTTTAGATTGGTGTTCTATCCCCTATAACTCCAACCGGCACTATCTCGCAATTATTTCTTCCCTTTATCCTTTTTGTCTACCGTAACGTCGTATTTATTGTCTTTTGAAGAACCCTCTCCGGATTTCTCCTTCGCGGTTTCTTCTTTTCTATGTTCTCTTAAAGAATCGACTATCTTTTCGATAACCAGCTTCTTTACAAAAACATCACAACCTAGTGTACAAACAAAAGAATATATCTGAAGATAATCTTTGTCTGACTCGGGAGCATCGCTAAACTTTGTCAATGCTTCCTTATACTGCTTAACCACATCTTCACAGATGCCGGCAAGCTGTTCCTCTTTATCGTCAAAAATGGTTCGATAAATATCTTCGATACCAAATTCAGATTCTGAGTTAAAATATTTCTCCACAATCGGGTCTAAGAGGTCCTTTATGTCATTAATTTGAAGTATACTCTTAAAGTAATAAATCATAATTAAAAGTAAAAGGTGCTCTTTATTATACTTTTTACGAATCGGCGGAGGAATGACATCATTCTTAGCATAGTTGTTAATCATGGTTTTAGTCATTAACTTATCGTCATTCTTGTTACGTGTGCTGGCACGCAAACGGTCGTCCATAAAAGTAGTGACCTGATCCATATATAAGTCTATGTCAGGTATTTCCTCGGGCTTTATGTAGCTCATTCGCTCGAAGCTTGCTATCATGCTGTTTAAAAGATCTTTTGTATCAATAGTCATATTTCATTGCCCTCGAATACTATTATATAGTAATAAAAACTACTACTCAAGAGAAAGTTTAAGTTTCTTTTAACATCTTTACTTTAAAACTTTAGTATGTTAAAATTTACATAAATGACGGATATGACCTTAGGAGGATTGGCATATATGAACAAAAAAATTAAGACCGAGGCAGTTGACCACCTATTTGACGCCATCTTGTGTCTTGAAAATCGTGAAGAGTGTTACAGCTTTTTTGAAGACTTATGCACAGTAAACGAGCTTTTATCTTTATCACAGCGTTTCGAAGTTGCATCAATGTTAAAAGCCGGCAACACCTACATGGAAATAGCTGAAAAAACCGGCGCTTCCACCGCTACTATCAGCAGAGTGAACCGTTCCCTTAACTATGGTAACGACGGATATGAAATGATTTTCTCAAGACTTAAAAAGTAAGATAAAAAAAAGGCCTTCGGCAATGCCGAAGGCTTTATTTTTTGATTATTCGTTTTCTTTCTTCTCTTCTTCTGCCTTATTCTCTTCTTCTTTGTTTCCTGTCATTTCGCAGGTTCCTTCAAAGATTGCATTTTCATCAACGATAAGGCTCTTTGTATGAATGTTACCAAAGATACGTCCGCTGGCATTGGCTTCAATCTTGTTGCTTGCGTATAATTCGCCGTAAGCATCTCCGCCGATAAGAATGTTAACGGCTTCAACTTTTCCGTCAACCTTACCGCCGTTACCAACAATCAAAGTGCCTTCGGAAATAATGGTTCCTTTAACAACACCTTCGATTCTGCAGGTTTCTTTTGTGCGTATCGTACCCTCGAACTCCGTACCTTTTCCTATTACGCTGTTTACGCGGCTTGCTACATAATCATCTGCTTTCTTGCCCATTTTCCATTCCCTTCTAGCCATCAATGGCTATTACTTGCATAGGATCAACATATTCATCGTTGTATGTGATCTGGTATCCTAAATAAATATTATCGTCACCGCCGACAAAAAGAATTGCGCCCCTTACAACATTGTCTCCTATGTTGACCTTGGGTTCGGAATTGTTTCTGTAGATTGTGATATACCCATTACCGTGATCAATCATGATACACCGGTTAAATAGTTCATCTTCTTTGATAGCTATAACGCTACCGTCTGCTGTGGCCACAACGTCCGAAACCGATGACATTTCAAATACTGCTATCGGATTTTCCTCTACGGCCTTTGAGCCTTCCGTTGTGTACCTGTCTCCAACATCGTAGTTAAAATATCCTGCCGGTTCTTCCGATTCTTCGTCAAGCACCGAAATATCCACGATGTTAGCAGATCCTGTTAAAGGGAATCCCGAAGGAAGATGGTTCTTTGCGTCCTCTTCTTCTTTTTTCTCTTTTTCCGCAATGGCCATCGCAAGTGTGTTGTTTAAAATCTGATTCTGCGATGTAAGCTCCGCTTTCTTTATTCCCAGTTCGTCTATGATGGAATCCTGTTCGGATATGATATCCTTTAAAACCTTAAGTCTTGAATCCATTTGGTTCAGTTCGTAAAACTCAAATGCGGTAAGGCCGATACCGATTAACACAACAAGAATCGTGGTAAAAAGTGATACTCTGAAAATGTTAAATCTGGACCTGTAGTATTTGGTTTTCTTTACTGAATAATCTGACGTAACGGCAATTGTATAATGTTTTTTTATTCGCCTTTTCTTTCTCGCCATATATTCATAAGCCTCAATCTTAGATATTTTAACAAAAAATATTAAATATATCAAGTTTTGCCCGAATTTATGGTGTTTTTTGCGGTTAAAGAAGAGATTATCAGGGCTTATTTAATTGGTTTTCTTTTTTAAAACTATACTTATGTAAACCTTGTATGCTCCGTAATACATTAAAACATACACAAGGAGTATAAATAAACAGAAAAGAACTACGCATAGCTTCATAAATGCTATATCCGTAAGCATGAAAATCTTCATAATGTCACTCATCATGCCAAAACAGGCCGCCACATGGCAAAAGGCCATTACAACGGGCACAAAGAACAAAAGCCCGTTTTCTACAAATATGCTTTTCTTTATTTCAGCATCATACATTCCGATTTTTTGCATGATAAGGACATTTGGAGCATCATCCGTTGCCTCTTCTATCTGCTTATAGTACATGATAAATACCATATACATAATGAAAATAAGGCTTATAAAGCTTCCTAGGAATAAGAAAATGGCGTTTCTTGCATACCTTGTGCGAAGCTGGGTGGCATTACTGTCAAAGTAGTCAACAGTTGATATCTTAGAAAGCTTTTCATAAAGGATTTCATCAAGGTTTATTTTTTCATCCTTTGAGCCATTTACATAGTATTCACACCAATAAGACAAATCTTTGGTAAAGCCTGTTTCTTTAAGCTTTTCATGGATACTTGTCAAAGTATCAAAGTCCTTAACAATTATAAAATTGTTGTAGGCGTATTTAATGTTATCTACACCGGGGTAAAGCTTTGTGTCGTAGTGATATTTAACATTAAGCTTTTCACCGTAAAAGTCTATGGTTTCATAGTCTTTCATCGGGAGGTCTTCATCCGTAACAAGTAAAATTTCCCCGTCATTAAGCGAATAGTTTTCATCAAAGCTTTTGTTAAAGTCAGAAAGGAGTCTTATTTCCACAACTTCCGGAAGATCTTTGGGTTCAATTCCTTCGTTTTCGTACACGCCATTTTCTACATCAAACAGTGTCTGAAAGCCAAGCAAAACGCTCTCATCACACTTAATAACATTAACGCCCGCTTCACTTGCGGCATCATATATTGCTTCCTTACAAAGAGCCCTATCCTCAAAGTTTCCGCATTTCACAAGACCGTCTGCTTTAAAGGCAACGCTTGCCTGTCTTTGCGTACCAAGATACAAAGAAATTGTGGTGGATGCGCCGATTATCACACATGTAAAAAGGATGTTTATTACAGAAAGTGACATGGCGTTATTCTTGGTTCTTGAAATCAGCTTTGCAAGGGTTGAAAAGAAGGCGCTTTTATAATAAACCTTGTCTTTCTTTTTTAAGAACATTTCAAGCATCACTATGGCGCCTGAAATCACAAAGAAACTTCCCACAAAGAAAACGCCTATTGCAAGCATTATAGACTCTATGCTTTCTCTAAAATCTACCTCTGTGTTTATGTAGTAATACGAACCGATTATAAGAATAAGTCCGAATACGCCCTTTGCTATATCAAAGAAAGTTAACTTCTTTACAGGGGCAGTATCGTCTTCTTCTTTTAAAAGTGTGATGACTTTATTCTTTCTAATCTTTCTCATATTAGATAAAAGAATAATGAAATCTATAACGATAAAAACAAGCAAAGTAATCCATACGGGAGTAAAAGATAATCCTCCCACATAATCTTTGTTACATTTCATAAGGGTAAATAAACCATTATAAACAAGCTTTTGAAAAATAAAACCTATTAATAAGCCAAAGAATGAACCTGCAAGGTAAATATATACGGTTTCATAAAACAAAATGCTGTCTATGTTTTTGTATTCCAGCCCCCATGCGGCGTAAAGCCCCATCTCACGGTTTCTTCTTTTGGATAAAATCCTGTTTGTGTATAGCTTAAAGAAAAGTGTAATTATAGCCACAAAAACACAGCCTAAAGAAAGCACAAGGATTAATGTGGCATATCCGGGAGCTGCCTTTAAGCCGGGATTAAGGGTCATGTATGTAAAAAGATAAAAAGCGGTGATTGTAAATACGTCCACCACTAAATTGGCTATGTAGAAATTCCTGTTTTCAATTATATTTTTAAATGCGATCTTTGCCCAAAATGATTGCTTCATCTTCCACCGCCTACTTTCTTACACTGTATAAAAAGTTTGCAATTTCATTTTCAAACTCTTCGTCGGTTGCGGTTTCTTTTTCCAAAGTAGCTCCGATTACGCCGTCCTTTAAGAAAAGAACCTTCTTTGCCTTGGATGCGGATTTAACGCTGTGAGTTACCATTATTATGGTCTGTCCTAAGTTGTTAAAGGTTTTAAAAAGGTCCATTAACTGATCGGAATTCTTTGAATCAAGGGCGCCTGTTGGTTCATCTGCAAGTAAAAGCGTAGGCCTGCACACTAAGGCTCTTGCAACGGCGGTTCTTTGCTTTTCTCCACCTGAAATCTCATAAGGATATTTGTTTAAAAGTTTGGTGATGCCTGTTTTTTCGGAAAGTTCATTCACTCTTTCATCGATTTCTTTTTTGCTCTTATTTAAAAGAACCATTGGAAATGCGATGTTATCCTTAACCGTAAAGTAGTTAAGCAAATTAAAGTCCTGGAACACAAATCCAAGCTTTTCTCTTCTGAATCTGCAGATTTCCTTATTTCCCATCTTTGAAATGTCTGTACCGCCTATGACTACATTTCCCATTGTGGCGGTGTCTAAGGATGCAATTATGTTTAAAGTGGTGGTTTTACCCGATCCCGACTCACCCATAATTGCTATGAAGTCACCCTCATAAGCATCAAAAGATATTCCCTTTAAAGCTTCATACTGTACCTCCCCCCTCTTGGTTTGGTAGGTTTTGTGTAAATCCTTTAGTTCAAGCATTTTTTCACTCATTTTAAATCTCCCTTAAATCTAACTCATAGTTTCAAAATGAGCATATCCAAAAAGAAACCCTACTTCCATTTGTTTTCCTTACAGTTTTCTTTTAAAACTTACATTTTTGTAAGAATTTAGACACAAAAAACGAGACAGGAATTTCTTCCTGCCTCGTCTTGTAAAAAGTAGTAACTCCCCAGAAACTACCGTATTGAGAATTCGAACTCATCGTCTCCGCAATAAAGAATTGCTTCGCGTCCGATTTCGACCACGTTGTCAACGGTTACTTTGACTGTGTAGTGTCCTCTCTCTGTAGGAAGCTTTTCATCTGAAGCAAATCCGTTGTCGCCGGTTATATCAAATTTTAAAAGTGAGTAATCGATTAAAATAGGCATATTTGACACAAAACCTGAAAGGTCTAATGTTACGGGCTTTCCGTCATATTCCTTATCTTCAATATCGATTCCTTCTAAGGAAATAACTTCTTTTCCTTCGTATCTGTCTCTGTAACCTCTGTTCCAATCACCTGTAGGGTCTGTTCCCTTTTGTACCATGAAGGTATCGTAGAGAACGCTTTCTTTGGAATCGGGCTTGTATACGTATGAATCGTAAATAAGTGTGTCTCCGTCAATCTGAACAACGCCGTACATAGGGCTGTTTGTAAGCTGAATCGAGCATTCGTTTCCTGCGATGGGGTTAGTTGCAGGATAAATTACCTTATCAAGATTCTTTTCAACAGCGTATGACTTGTTTGCGCAGTAGTTGATGGTGACATAGTGGGTGCCGTTAGGTTCCCAGTTTGTAAGAGGTCTTACCTTACCCTGGAACTCAAAGTCATCCATGATGATTCCGTTAAGCCAGCAAGGTGTGTGACCATCGTAGAGCTTATCGTCGAAGTCGTTTCCGTAGTAGTATGAGCGTGATCTTGTGTAAACGTGGTCATGGCCCTGAAGCACAAGGTCTACTTTATACTCAGCAAACAAAGGAGGAAGAATGTCTCTTAACCAGTCAACTTCACCGTCGTTTGTGTGGTTACCGGTTGACATAAGTCCTTTGTGTACCTGCACGATTTTCCACTTAACGTCTTTATACTTTTCAAGTTCGCCCTTTAACCATTCATACTGAGTGGTAAAGTCTGCTTCGTTGTTTGTATCGTTGGTATTTAAGTTAATAAATGCAACGTCTTCTCCGTACATAAAGCTGTAGCAACCGCCTGTCCTTTCATCAAGGGTGCCGTCGGTTACAGGCTTATTGGTTCTGGGATCTTTATCTCCAACCTTAATGTAATCGGCCCAGTTAATGTCGAATCTGTCCGTAAATGAATAAGGATATTCATCGTGGTTTCCGGCACTTGGCATGATTATTGAGTTAAGAAGTGTTTTCTTAGGCTCATTTAATCCCCAGTTCCACTGAACCATTGTAAGGTTAGCGTGGCTATCATTCGTTAGGTCGCCTGTGAAGGCCACAAACTTAGAGTCGGGAGCTGTGTTGTATGCAGCTTCAAGTACCTTAGCCCATCTTGTGTAGCCCGACTGGTTACCTTCCTGACAGTCTGTTAAATGTACGAATGTAAGCTTGTCGATATCTTCCTTTTCTCCTTCAATCTTGAAAGAACCTACATCGCTAAAGCCAAACTTTTCATTACCTACTCTAAAGAAGTATGTAGCGCCCTTTTCAAGGTTTTCTAAGTGAACCTTGAACATGTGCCATGTAACGTTTGATACGTCTACTCTGTCAGTGCCTCTCTTAGCTTCTTTCTTTACAACATCTTTTGATGCCCAGTCTACGGTTTCTTTGGTCAAACCGTTTGAAGCTTTAATGTACTCAATGTGCTGAGAATCGATGTGGTCGTTTGTGGCCCAAGCAAATCCTCTTGAGTAAATGTCTGAATAAAAGCTAATTGCAACGCCTTGAGGGCAATCTTCTTCGTTGTATGAGAAAGAAGAAACAAACTTCTTAAATTCTTCGCCGTCGTAGATGTGAAGACCTTTGATGAGAACATCTTCGCCGGTCTCTGAAAGAACACCTTTGAAACGAATGTACTTAGGCTGGTTTGACGCAAACTTTGAATCCTTATCTTCGGGAAGAGTGAAGTAAATGTACTCTCCTGCCTGCTTTGCTGAGCTGAATCTGTAGTGTCCTTCATTTCCTGTGGAATAGCCGATGATTGCTTCAACGCTCTTAAGAGTGTCAAAATCGGTTCCTGAGTACTTCATTAAGAACACATCGCCTGCTTTATAGGTGTAGTTTTCAAAGTTCATATAAAGACGGGTGGTTGACTTTATATCGCCCGTAAGTGTTGCAAAACCATCCTCAGCCTGGGTTTGAATCGTAGCTCCGCCATCAGTTCTAAATGTTGTAAATTTAGCCTTTTCTGTAGGAATAAAGTCAGGATCCGATGAATTTGCAAGCCACATTTTATGGATTACAAAGCTTCTTTCACCGCTTAATTTATTCTGTGCATCACAGAAAAGTCTGATGCCTGTAAGGGTGGTTAAATCAACCGCCTTACCTGAGTCATCTTTCTTTAAGTTAATCTTTATTACTTGCCTATCGGCCGTTTCAAATTCATTGTGATGTCTGTACCAAACTTCTTTTTCCTGTGTGGTAAGGATTGCCATCTGCATTCCGTTAGCAGGTGTAAGTTCGATTCGTAACTGGTCGTACTTATCAAAGTCATCGTTTACGATATCGATTTTAACAGTATCCCAGTTATCTTTACCTTCACGCACATAGCTAACCTTTACAGAACCGTCTGCCTGCTTTTCTAAGGTATAGCTCTTTGAAGTGGTATCAAAGTTTACTTTTGCATATCTGTCTTCTGTAGGTTCTTCGATAACTACAGGTTCTTTAAGTGACTCTAAGTATTCTTCAAATTCTGCGCCGTCATAGATATGAAGGCTCTTAATGTTGATTACTGTGTCCTTGGTGCTTAAGATGCCCTTAAATCTGATTCTGTCAGGCTTCTTTTCTGCAAAGAAACCATTCTTATCTTCGGGAATTGTGAAGTATACAAGGTCGTTCTTTGCTCCGGGATTTGTGAGAATGATGTTTTCTCCCGAACCGTCGTTGAATCCGATGTAAGCTTCCTTAATTCCTTTTAAGGTGTCGGCTTCTGTTCCCTCATACTGCATAACGAAAACATCGCCCGGTATAAATTTGTAGCTGTCTTTATCAAACTGCATTCTTAAGCGACAGTCTGCGTTGGCTGAAACCTGAATTGTAGCGAAGGAACCTTCGCTTGTTTCAAGCTTTGTGTAACCTGTATCCCAGCTTGCAAGGCCTGTAAACACTGCCTTGTCTGTAAGCTTTACTTCGGGCTCAGAAGGCTCAACAGGCTGTACGATTGGCTCTAAAGAATTGCAAAGCCAAATCTTATAAATTGTAAATTCCTTTGTGCCGGGAGTGTTTCCTTCGTTTGCATCAAGGAAAAACTTAAGTGCATCGATGTTATCTGTAACAGGTACACCTTCAGCATTTTGGTTAAGCTTAATTTCTACAATCTGTCTGTTTGCTGAATCAAATGCAGGTGTATATCTTCTGTACCAGTTTTGTTCATTACCGTCCAAAACTGCCATCTGCATGCCAACATAAGGCTTTATATCGATTCTTACGGCATCATAGTTTGCAATGTCACAGTTTGAAATGTTGGCCTTAATTCTTTCATAGCAAGCTGCCCCTGTTCTTTCAAAAGAAACCTTTAAAGCTCCGTCCCCTGCATCTGTGAAGGTGTATCCGGGTGAAGCAGTGTCAATTGCGATTGAAGGCGCTTCAACGGGAACTTCAGGTTCAGGATCGGGAGTAGGTTCGGGAGTGGGTTCTTCCCCTGCTTCAGGAACTATCTTAACGGAGTGAATGACAAGTGTCTTTTCAACCCCTTTCTCAGAAAGCTTATCAACCGGAGGATCGATGTAAAAGTGAATAGCCGTAACATCCTCAGTTAAATCAAACTCAAAGGTCTGTCTTCCCGCATCACAAGGATTCGTTGAATTGTGACTTCTAAGCTTTACGTCGCTTGTACCGTTACTGTAATAAACACCGAAAATGGTAGGTTCATTAAATGTTATGTCAACCAAAAGCTTATTGTATTTAGTAACATCCGAGTTTTCTACAGCGTGAGTAAGCTTATACCATTCGCCTGTTTTGTAGGTTACTAAAGTGCCATCCTCAGTATCTTCAAAGGTATATCCTGTAACATTATCGTATGTGTTTGCTATTGATAATGCAGGTGCCGCCTGACTTACAATTTCTTCCGCAAAAACGGGGTATGAAGGCACCATACCAAGCACCATGCCTACCGAAAGTAAGAGGGCAAGGGCTGCATTTCTGATTTTCTTAAATGTCTTATTCATCCTTACTTCCCCCTTTCACAAGTGCCTTTTTGTATACAAAGAACCCAAGCACCAAAAGAGCTGCCATTGCTAAAGCAATGATGATTCCCACAAATGATTGATTTGCGGTAGCTACGGCTTCGGGGCTTGGAGTTTCTTCTGCAAAGTCTCCGCTTGCCAAAGCTGTTTCATTATCCGTAATCTCTCTTTGCTCGTTTGATACAGTCTCAATTGTTTCTTCTTTTGTATTTTCAACAGTTTGAGGTGCGGTTTCTTCTGCATTCTGAGTAGCCTGTACAGTTACGCCCGTATTTGTGGTTACGCCTGTAACAGTAGCACTCTGAGTCTGAGATGCCTGAGTCTGAGTCTGTACGGATGTGCTTTCATTTGAAGAGCTCTGAGAAGCTTCATTTTCAGCATGTCCGCTTGATTCAGGGTCCGCAACACCTGTTGATGAAAGGTTTACTGTGTATAAAGGATATCTAAGGTCGCTTCTTCCTCCGTCAATTGCAAGTTTGATTGAAGGAGTCTTTGAATCTTTATCAAGGATTGCAACCGCCAATGTGTAGGTGCCTGCCTTGACTGCGTTATTGAATTTAAGGTTTACGTTAACGTTTGTACGTCCCGGCATCCAGTTTTCGAT
>JAEEGK010001582.1_pt1 | contig 57234 bp, 65 predicted proteins | sample 8958771 | NCBI WGS metagenome assembly JAEEGK01 (sample SAMN16246547, study PRJNA631951) | gut metagenome | biome: gut microbiome; feature: rumen; material: SC-attached | host: Bos | place: Iran: Karaj | collected 2018-10 | reverse complement strand
AAAAGCCACTGAATTGGGATTTGGAGCCGTACTTATCGAAGGTAACATTGACTTTTATGGGAAGAGTGGTTTTGATTACGCGAGCAAATTTGGAATACGCTATCATGATTGGCCAGAGGATGAGGATGCACCTTTTTTCCTATGCAAGGAACTTGTTCCGGGATATTTAGATGACCTGACAGGGGTATATCACACGCCGAAGGGCTACTACGTAGACGATGTCGACGTAGAGGAATTTGATAAACAATTTCCGCCAAAAGAAAAACTAAGGCTTCTAGGCCAAATATTCTAAACGAAAATTTAAAGCATCAGTTTTGAGGTTAATCTCATTGCTGGTGCTTTTATTTTGTCAAAAAAAATATAGTATTAGTGAAAAGAGAAATGGTAAGATAAAGATATATTATTGTATGTAAGAGGGGTAATAAATATGAACACAAGGGACAAACAAACTGTAGAAACCTACGTTGGAACAGGAATGGATTTAGATACACTCTATACTTGCTTTTCCGATTTTTCAAGGGAAGAGGTTGCTGAGATTTACAACAACTATAAGGAGTCTCACGCCCTGGAAGCCGGCACAAATTCTATGAGTATTAATTGTTCATAAATAAAAAATGCCCGTAAGACATTAATTTTTCAAACATGTCAGTTACACTAGACCTACTGTTAACACTGTTTTGCGGGGAATGTATATGGATCATAAGTTTAATTGCGACGATGAGGGCAAGCCATATTCATCAGATGATGCCTATGAGGATCTAGAAAAGATTCGTGAGATTTTACATGATGCTCAAAAACGAATCAATAAAGACAAGTTAAAGAATGTGGATGTTGATTTAAGTTTCAACATCGACTTCAATGATAAAAAATGATGTCTGAAAGCGACGACATAGATTTTTAACAAAATAGTCACAAAGATTTACGAGTTGCAAGTTTGGCGTCAGACAATTTAACAAAATGACGCAAATTATTCAGACAACAAAACGGGGAAATTTTAACATATTAAGGGGACGAGTTTTGGAAAATTATAACAAAGATATCGCGGAAACTTTAGGTTATTCCGCAATGGAAATTTTATACATGTTAAGGGATTTACCTGACGCATGTTGCGTATTTAAGCTGATTACAGACCCTTTTGGTACAGCTAGGGACATGCAGTTTTTGTACGTAAATGAGAAATACGCAAGTCTAGTGGGCAAGTCTACAGCGGAGCTAATTGGGGCAAGTTACTTCAACACTGTTACTAACAGGGACGAGGATTGGATCAGGCTCAGCTATCAGGCTGCAATTATGAGACAATCTGTCATGAATCGCACTTACAACACACAATTTAATAAGTGGTTCGAATTTTGGGCAGTGCCTGTTTATCAAAAGGGATTTTGCGCATTTATCATCCATGACGTTACAGCAGAAAAGCGCAAGGAAGATTCCAGAGAGATAGCGACAAAATCTAACAATGTAATCATCGAATGTGCCAAGGTGCTTTCTGCCAATGAGTTTAAAGTTGGAGTCAAAGGAGCCTTAAAAATATTGGGAAATGTTTTAGGGGCATCAAGAATTGGTGTTATTCAAATGAAAGGCGGAGTGTGCGCCGGAGAGATTTATGACTGGGTTGATAAGAAATCAGGAATCGGCCTGCCTTCCAAGAGGATTTTTGAAAAGTTTGACATGGTAACTTTGTGGACCAGTCAATTAGGCGGGGAGTCTGTAGCGATAATAGAGGATAGTTCTATTATCAGCGAATACAACATTGATATTTATGAAAATGTGTATGCGGGAAATTTGACAAGATATATTTTGGCATCGCTTTCCCATAAAGGTGAGATGATAGGCTACCTTGTAATCGATAATTATTCTACTAATCTTGATATAAATGTCCGTGAGGTAGTTGAGTCGGTAGCGATTTTTATCTCAGAAGAGCTTAGAAACTATAATCTTGCTCTAGAGATGACCTATATGAGTGCCCACGATGTGCTCACAGAGCTTGGTAACCGCAACTTCTTCAATAATACCTTAAGAATGATTGAGGGTATGGACATTGCAGTTGGAATATGTTTTGCAGATATCAACGGACTAAAAGCCATTAATGATGAGTTTGGACATGATGCCGGCGACGAAGTGATAAAGGCGGCAAGTGAGATGTTTTCTTCTATTTTTAAGAAAAAATATTGCTATAGGATTGGCGGTGATGAATTTGTGGCTGTGATTCCGCAGATAACAGAGACGCATTTTAATGAGCTGATAGAAAAGCTTAGGAAAAAAGCAAAAAAACCTTCCCTTGCAATTGGCGCTGTTTGGGTTAGCAAAGCCGAAAATGTTGAGGAGCTGGTTAGCAAGGCAGACCACCTGATGTATACCGATAAAGCAGCATTTTATAGTGACAAAAATGATCGAAGACATGAAAATATAAAATAATAATAAAAACTGTCACACTTTGTGTGGCAGTTCTATTTTTTTGTGATAAAATCAAATTGCTGTGATTTGAAAATAGGTAAATATTTAGGAGAAATCGTTATGATTAATCAGGCATTCAAAAAGATGCTTACAGGAAAATCAATTATCAGGGAGCTTAGCGAGTACGCAACAGCCAGAGGCGCTGAAATCGGCTATGAGAATGTATTTGACTACAGCCTTGGCAACCCAAGCGTGCCTTGTCCACAGGGATATACAGATGCGGTTATCGATATGTACAAGAATTCCAATCCAATGGAGATTCATGGCTACAGTCCTTCACTGGGTATTGAAAAGGTGAGAGGTATCGTGGCAGATTCCCTTAACAAGAGATTTGATATGGACTATGAGCCAAAGCATATTTTTATGGCTATTGGTGCAGCAGGAGCTCTTGCCCACGCATTTCGTGCAGTGACAGAGCCGGGAGATGAAATCATAGTCTTTGCACCATTTTTCCCAGAGTACCACGAGTACATCAGACACACTGGGGCTATTATGAAGATTGTGCCTGCCAACACCGCAGATTTTCAGATAAATTTTGAGGCTTTTGAGTCTATCATAAATGAAAAGACAATGGCAGTTCTCATCAATACACCAAACAATCCATCAGGAATTGTATATAGTGAGGAGACTATTAAGAGGCTGGCAGAGGTTCTTAACAGAAAGCAAAAGGAGTACGGTCACGACATCTTTCTTATTAGCGATGAGCCTTATCGTGAGATTGTCTTTGATGGAAAGAAGTGCCCATATCCTAGCAAATATTATGACAATACACTTAGCTGCTACTCATTCTCCAAGTCATTGTCACTTCCGGGGGAGCGTATTGGCTATGTGGCAGTCAATCCAAGGGCTACAGATGCAGATATACTATCAGTAATTATGGGCCAGATAAGCCGAGGTATAGGACATAACTGTCCTTCATCCACATCTCAGCTTGCAGTCAGCCAGGTTATAAACGAAACCAGCGATTTGACTGTGTATGAAACCAACATGAACATTCTCTATGATGCACTTGTTGAAATGGGATTTGAGGTGGTTCGCCCAGGCGGAACATTTTACATTTTCCCTAAAGCACTAGAGGAGGACGCCAATGTTTTTTGCATGAAGGCCAAGAAATACGATTTGATTCTTGTTCCTGCAGACAATTTTGGCGTGCCAGGGTACTTTAGAATGGCATATTGTATCGATACCGACAAGGTTAAGCGCTCAATACCAGTGTTCAAGGAGTTTGTTAAGAAGGAGTATGGCTTAGGCTAGACTTTTTACTATAGGCAATAATATATGGGAGGCATTTTTTATGTTTGAAAACAACGATACCTTCGTGGAAGACGCGGTAAAAGTGGTGGAGACACCAGCAGTAAAGGCAAAAAAGAGAGGTCTTTTAGCAGCAGCAATACTGTTTTTGCTAGTAGGAATGAGCTTTGTTGGGCCAATTAGGGTTGTGCTTAATGTCTTGGCAGTGATATTTGGAATTTTAGCTATAATAGAGATGACTAATCGCAACATTGAGTATGAGTATGATTACACCAATGGAAGCCTGGAGATAGCCAAGATTATCGACAATTCTAAGAGAAAATCTGTTGTAACTATCGAGCCTGCACAGATAAAGCTTGTTGCAGCAGTAGGAACCAATGAATCACTTAGATTTGACCATGTAAAGCTTAAGACTTTAGACTGCAGTGCACATTCAGATGAGTACAAAGATTACATCTTAGTGGCGCACAGCGAGGTAAAAGGCAACGATTTTAAAGTAATATTCAATCCTTCAGACAAGTTGTTGGATGCTATGTCTAAGTACAACAAGAATGAGGTATATAGATAAGGTTTTGCCAGAGCAAAGCTTTCTATAAATGGTGTTAAACCATAATTATTAAGGGATAATAAATTAATGGGGGTATAAATAAAGACATGAATGTACAAGAATTAAAGGAGATATTCGTTGAGAAATTCGGCGGAGACGGCGATATTCGCGAATATTTCGCACCAGGACGTGTTAATCTTATTGGAGAGCACACAGATTATAATGGAGGACATGTATTTCCATGTGCGCTTACCATTGGAACTTATGCAGTAGCAAGAAAGCGCGAGGATAGAATCATCAAGCTATATTCTGCAAATCTGGATAAGGTAGGAGTTGTTGAAAGCAGCTTAGATGAGTTAACAAATAAGGATGAATACAACTGGGCAAACTATCCATTAGGAGTTGTTTGGGCGCTAAAGCAGAAAGGTTCAGAAATTAAATCAGGATTTGAAATTTGCTTTTGGGGCAATATTCCTAATGGCTCAGGCCTATCGTCATCTGCATCCCTAGAGGTGCTTACAGGTACAGTTATCAATGATTTATTTGAATTAGGCAAGACAATGACAGAGTTAGCCCTAGTTGGACAGTACTCTGAGAACAATTTTAATGGATGCAACTGCGGCATAATGGACCAATTTGCGGTTGCAATGGGACAAAAAGACCACGCCATTTTCCTTGACTGTGCAGATTTATCCTATAAATATGCTAGTGTAAAACTGCCAAATGCCAAGATTGTTATCACTAATTCAAAGGTAAAACATTCTCTAGTCGATAGTGCATATAATGATAGAAGAAACGAAAGTGCTAAGGCCCTTGGAGATCTTCAAAATGTATGTGGCATAGGATCTCTAGGAGAGCTTACCGATGAGGAATTTGAAAAATACGGTTCAGCCATTAAGGATGATGTTTGTTATCGCAGAGCAAAGCATGCTGTAGCCGAGAATCAACGTACAATTAAAGCCGTAGAAGCTCTTAATAATAACGATATAGTATCCTTTGGCAAACTCATGAATGAAAGCCATATATCTCTTAGAGATGACTACGAGGTTTCATGCGAAGAGGTAGATTTCTTGGTGGAAACTCAGTGGAAGATTCCAGGAGTTATTGGAGCTCGTATAACAGGCGGTGGTTTTGGGGGCTGCACAGTAGCAATTGTAGAGAATGATGCAGTAGAAAACTTCAAAGAAACTGTAGGCAAAGCCTATAAGGATAAATATAATCTAGACGCTGAATTCTATGTAGTAGATATAGGAGATGGAGCTAAGAGAATAGCGTAAAATGAAAGGGTCACCTCAGTGAGGTGGCCCTTTGCTATTATGAAATACATTATAGGTAGCTAACCATTAGAATTTTGTCTATAAACAGCCTTTCTGCGTCCAATACCATTTAATTGGCTAAAGTTGGAAGGTGTTCTACTTGGTCGATTAGATGTATTATTATAAAAAGTATCGAAATGTTGATAATCTATTGCTGGATTAGCAGCCGTTGCACTAATAGTTTCAGTATTAATAGCAGCTTCAGTATTGTCTAGGAATGACTTGTATCGTTTCTCAAGAACAGATGGCATAACATCTTCTTTAGAGAATCTTGAGAAATAAGAAGATTTTTTATCCTTATCCAATAGGTAGGTAAGATGCGAGCGAATATTAGCTTTCACTATTTCGCCTTCATTTTGTAGGTTTTTATCGTTGATATCTTTAAGGTCGCTGAGTTTTTTTGCGACTTCTCCGTATTTATTAGCTAATTCTACATAATTGGATACTTTATTATTTATATCTTCAAGATTAGTTTGACTAACCGCAATATCGAGACCTTTATTAATTGTTTTCCAATCGGAGTAATTCTTTAATAGTTCGGAAACCTCAGCCAATGAAATATCATTAGTGCGATTGTCTAACTGTTGTAGTGAATCGACATTAGACTGATAATCTGTGACGGGTTTAAGTAAATTTTTAAAATGGTTTTCCACACTATTTATAGCAATTTCATTAAATTTATTTTTAGCTCCATTTATACTAGTAGAAAAAGAATTTTTAAAATTCATATAAGAGTTTAATACATTAGCATTACTATCATATAAACCAAAAGAAAGAAATACACCATTTTTACTAGTTATAGGTATAGACTTATTAATTTCATTAGCAATACTATTTCCTAAATTCAACACTTTTTGTGAAAGATATTTATCATATACATTTTTCTCTACATTAGAAAAGTTTATTTCATTGTAATTATCAGGATTATTCAAAAAGAATTTTAATCTGTTATATAAATTTTGAGAATAGTTTTTACCTGTATAAGCTTGATACGGACTACCAGATATATATTCGGCGACACCCAGCTTATGACAGTAATTTGCAATATCTTTAATGTTTTCTGTATTGTTTATAAAAATATTCTTCGATTGTTCATTAAATTGATTCTGGAATATTTTTGCTCCCTCGAGTTTTCGTAATTTTACATGCAAAAGTGGATCATTAATATAAGAAACACTTTCTCCAGCATTATTTTTATTGATTCTAGTATAATTATTGATAAATAATTCATCAAAATAACGTGTTCGAGGAGAAGTAAGTTTGTTTAAAGAATCCGTTAGGTTTGTGTAATAATTTTTAATATCATTTATAGCTCCAGAATTAAAATTTGTATATAAATTTTTAATATCAGTACTTGCATTATTATATAAATCCTGCCATTCTTTCACATTATTGGAAAGAATTTCAGTGTTTTGTCTATAATTAGCCATTTTTTGTTCAATATCAAAATTATTCATAAAGTTCCTAAATAAAGATTCTTCATTATTATCTAGAGCTACGTAAGGTCTATTTATGGCTCCAAGGTGAAAGAGAAGACGATTAGATATACTCCTTTCTACTTCAGAAATTTCAAACTTATGATTATTAGATGGATCAATATTCATAGCTGATCGAATAGTGCCCAAATAGTAAAGGCTTTTTATTTGTTCTAGGGAGCATCTATTAATTTCCTCGCTAGAAGGATAGATGTTGTTTATATGATTTATCAATGTGTCATAGTAGTTATCCGGTTGGGCAGGACGCAAATAATTATAAAAATATGTTTGTAGTTCTTGGGTACGATTTGTATAAAATTTTAAAATATTATAGTCATTGTTGAAAGTAGGATTGTTACCATATTCAACTGCTACATTAGGATTATTAAATGTCTGAATAAAATTATTCAGTAAATTTTGCGCGTTAGTATAAGCGCCTAGTTTGGATTGTAATAAGTTTCTTAAATCTTCATATTTAGACATATTGTTACCTCCGTAATTAAAAGTTTGTATTAACCATAAAAATTTGCTCCCTCTATATATAATTCAAAAAAATTTTTTATTTTTTTCCAAAAAAAATCCATCGATTAAAATCGATGGGTTTTTCTCTATTTATTTCTAACGTAATTATATAGCATAAGTGAAATCTTGACGGTAATGGCATCTGAGAATTTTCGGACGTCATATCCGGTTAAATCAGCGAATTTATCAAGCCTATAAATCAAGGTATTGCGATGAATGAACATCTTTCTGGACGTCTCGGCTAAAGATAAATCATTGGCGAAAAATGCTTCTAAAAGGTTTAAGGTTTCCTCGTCAATTTGCGACAAGAGGTCGATATTTATATGCTTGTTTAAATACGCTTCAACTTCTCTGTCGGGAACATTAAATAGCAAGCGTCCAAGGCCAAGCTCTTCATAGCAATAGAGGCGACCGTTGCTGTTAAAGGTGTTACCGATTTCCATGGCAAGAATCGTGTCCTTATAAGCAGAAGGTAGCTCTTTAAAAGAATTAACCGGCTTGTCGTAGCTTAACTTAAATGATGCAAAAGCTTCGGTTTCAAGCATGTCTAGGTAGGAGCTAGCAGCTAGTACAATTTCTTCATTTGAAGGAATGGAATCATAGTTGATTACAAGAGCAATATGCCTAGAATCTATCTCTATAACTACATCCTTTGATTCAGGAAGCAAGCTCTTCAAAAGGGAAACAGTTTCTTTGCTGTAATCGTGCTGGGATTCCAGATAGAAAACCTGACGAATTTTATCCTCCTCTATGTGGAATCGGTGCAGGGATGTAGCTGCATCAGAATATGCAATTTCACCTCTTAAAAACAGTCTAAACAAGCCGGTCTTAGAATCGATAACATTGAAGTGCACAATCAATTCCTTTAGCTTGTTTAAAGTCTCTTCCTCTGATAAATCTGAATCGGAGATTTCAAAGCTGATTCCAGTAGCCTTATTAAGTTGCTCTAAAAGCTTTGCTTTTTTCTCATTAAAATCCATAAAAAAAGAGGTACCTTTCAAAAAGATACCTCTATTATAGCTTATTGGCTAAAGAGTAGCTATTTAAAATTAGTTAGCGATTGTAATCTCTGTATCCTTGTCAAAGAAGTGAGCCTTCTCCATATCAAGGGCAAACTTAACTGTGTCGCCACCTCTTGCTGTTGTACGTGGGTCAACTCTTGCAGTAACCTGTGTACCAGCAAAATCAAAGTATAAGTAAACTTCAGCACCGAGGAGCTCGTATACAGAAATCTGAGCTTCGATAACAGATGAAGCCTGTGTATCAACGTAAATCTGTGAATCGTGAATATCCTCTGGACGGACACCAAGGATAACAACCTTTCCACCGTAATTCTTCTCTGAAAGAGCCTTAGCCTTTGCAGGTGGAACCTGAAGGCTTGTGCCTGCAACTTCGATAGAAGAGCAATCTGCTGAAAGAGTACCCTCAAGGAAGTTCATCTGTGGAGAACCGATGAATCCAGCAACGAAGAGGTTGCATGGCTTCTGATAAAGGTTAGCTGGTGTATCGATCTGCTGAACAACACCGTCCTTCATAACTACGATTCTTGTACCAAGTGTCATAGCCTCTGTCTGATCGTGTGTAACGTAGATCATTGTTGCTCCAAGTGAATCATGAAGCTTAGAAATCTCTGTTCTCATCTGAACACGAAGCTTTGCATCAAGGTTTGAAAGTGGCTCATCCATAAGGAATACCTTAGGGTTACGAACGATTGCACGTCCCATGGCAACACGCTGTCTCTGACCACCTGAAAGAGCCTTTGGCTTACGATCAAGTAACTTCTCAAGGTCGAGGATTCTAGCTGCCTCACGAACCTTCTTGTCGATCTCGTCCTTTGGTACCTTACGAAGCTTAAGACCAAATGCCATGTTATCATAAACTGTCATGTGTGGATAAAGAGCGTAGTTCTGGAAAACCATTGCGATATCTCTATCCTTTGGCTCAACATCGTTCATGAGCTTGCCATCGATGAGAAGCTCACCTGATGAAATCTCCTCAAGACCTGCAATCATACGAAGTGTTGTAGACTTACCACAACCAGAAGGTCCTACGAAGATGATAAATTCCTGATCCTTAATTTCAAGATTGAAATCGTTAACAGCATGGAAGCCATTAGGATAAATCTTGTTAATGTTCTTTAAAGAAATGTCTGCCATAATAAAATATCCTCTCTTTTTAAATTTGGGTTGCCCCTTAACTAATAAAGATTATAGGAAAAGGCCATTTTACAGACAATGTTAGAATAACCAAAAAATACAAAAGCCTTTCGGCATTTTAACAGCCCCTTGTAAAAACTGCACAATTGCCATCAAGAGTTTTTTAGCAATTATCCCATACTTCAAGAATAAATTATAAAATTTTACCCTTCTTATGATATAATGACCTCGTATGGATAGAGAAAGAGAATTTGGGAGAATTCATTTATGGAAGCTTTAAAATATAGGAATCGTTTAAAGAGATATCTTAGATTCCCTCTGTACATGCTCATTATCTTTTTAATGGGCTGTATCGCAGTTAGCTTTGTAGACACAAGAATAGCCGGCATTATGACTGCCTTTGTATTTTTGTATGGTGTTGTTTGTTACATCTACTACAAGGCAAATCTAAAATCCTTTAAAAACACAATAATTGAATACGCAATCCATTATGGAACTGTGCAAAAGGAGCTTATCAAGAACTTCAGATTGCCTTATGTCCTTTTGGATTCTACAGGTCGTATTATGTGGATGAATGCTGAGTTTTGTAATCTTGTGGACAAAAACAAGACCTACAACAAGTCAATAACCAGCATTTTTTCTGAGATTACCCGCGAGGGCATTGAGCATGCAAAGGACGACAGCTTTGACCTCCACATTGACTACAACGACAGAAAGTATTTGGCATGTCTTCAACGTCTTGATATGACAGAGCCTCTTACAGGAAGCGGACTAGTGCCAAATATGGACGAGCCAACAGACGGCCTGGTTTCAATCATTTTGTTTGATGAGACAGATATTCAGGCTACCAAGGCCAAGATAAATGATCAGGCCATGGTTGTTGCCTTATTATATGTAGACAATTATGACGAGGTTTTCGATCAGGTAGAAAATGCCAAGCGTTCAATGCTTCTTGCTCTTTTGGACCGCAAGATTAACAAGTATTTTGGCGAGGCAGAGGCAATTGTTCGTCGCCTTGAGAAGGATAAATACCTTATCATTTTCCAGCATAAGTATCTGGAGACTTTTGAAAATGACAAGTTCTCTATTGTTGAGGACATTACCTCTATCAAGATGGGTAACGACAAGGACATCACAATCAGTGTTGGTGTTGGCCTTGGAAGTGACAGCTACATTCAAAAGGCTCAGTATGCTCACATGGCAATCGACCTTGCATTGGCCCGCGGTGGTTGTCAGGTAGTTGTTAAGAATGGCCAGAATGTTTCCTACTATGGTACTCACGGTAAGGAAGTGGAGCGTACAACTCGAGTTAAGGCTAGAGTTAAGGCACAGGCACTTCGAGAGCTTATGGAGACCAGAGAGCGAATCATCGTTATGGGTCACAATCTTTCTGATGCAGACTGCCTTGGTGCATCTGTAGGTGTTTTCTGTGCAGGCCGTGAGATTGGCAAGCCGGTCAATATCGTTATAGATACTATTACAGGTTCAATGAGACCAGTTGTAGAGAGCTTTACTGAAAAGCCTGATTATCCTGATGATATGTTTATCACCAGCGAGCAGGCCCTTAATCTTTGCAACGACAACACTCTTATTATGGTTGTTGATACCAACAGACCAAGCTATGTAGAGTGTCCGGGTCTTCTTTATAAGAACAAAAATATCGTGGTTATCGACCACCACAGACAGGTGGAGGAAATTATTGAGAATCCAATTCTTTCCTACATTGAGCCTTACGCATCGTCTGCCAGTGAGATGATTGCCGAGGTGCTTCAGTATTTTGCAGACAAGATTGCAATCAATCCTACTGAGGCAGATTGTATTTACGCAGGTATCCTCATTGATACCAACAACTTTATGACCAAGACAGGAGTTAGAACCTTTGAGGCGGCAGCTTTCCTTCGTAGAAATGGCGCCGAGGTTACTCGAGTTCGAAAGATGCTCCGTGAAAATATGGAAACCTACAAGGCACGTGCTGAGGTTGTTAGAAACGCAACTACCTTCCGTGGTGTATTTGCCATCTCAGAATGTGAGCCGGACGGCCAGCTGGAGAGCCCAACTGTTGTAGGTGCTCAGGCAGCTAACGAGCTTCTTAATATTGTAGGCATTAAGGCATCCTTCGTTCTTACCAGATTTATGGACAAGGTTTACATCAGCTCCCGTTCAATTGACGAGATTGATGTTCAAAGCATCATGACAAGACTTGGTGGCGGCGGACACGTAAATATCGCCGGTGCACAGATTCAAAACTGTACAATAGATGAGGTTCGCAAGGATCTTGAAGAGACAATAGATAAAATGCTAGAAGAAGGAGAAATCAAACTATGAAAGTAATTTTACTTGCGGATGTTAAATCGCTTGGTAAAAAGGGTGATGTTGTAGAAGTAAGCGAAGGCTACGCAAGAAACATGCTCTTTAAAAAGAAGCTTGGAGTAGAAGCAACAAACGCAGCGCTCAACGATTTAAAGCTTCAGAATAAACATGACGAAAAGGTTGCACAGGAGAATTACGAGGCGGCCGTTGCATTTGGAAAAGAAATCGAAGAATGGAAGATAGAGACCAAGATTAAAACTGGTGAAGGCGGAAGAACCTTCGGCTCAGTTTCCACCAAAGAAATTGCCGAGGCAGCTAAAAAGCAGTACGGCAAGGAAATCGACAAGAAAAAGATTGTGCTTGATGAACCAATCAGAGCACTTGGCACCTACGAGGTAAAGGTTAAACTTCACCCAAAGGTTACCGGAACTCTGAGGGTTCATGTAGGAGAGATGTAATCATAAAGATTACATCTCTCCGTAAATGGCATACAAAATGTAAAGATAATTTACATTTTGTATGTCCGAACAAAGTGAGGATTAAACTGCAGCTTTCCTTGGCTGCAGTTTAACCCAGGAGAGCAATAATCATCACAAAAATATTTTGAAGGACATCAAATAATGGAAGACGTTATTCGAAGACAGATGCCGAATTCTTTAGAGGCGGAGCAGTCAGTTATAGGCTCAATGATTGTAGATAGAGATGTCATAGTCGAATGTTCAGAGATTCTTCTAAAAGAGGATTTCTATCATCAGCAGTATGGTATTCTTTTTGAAGCAATAGTGGAGCTTTATAATGCAGGCGAGCCTGTTGATGAGGTCACATTACAAAACAAGTTAAAGGAAAAGGGTGTTTCACCTGAGGTGGCATCGTTAGAGTATATCCAAGAGCTTGTACTAGGTGTGCCTACAACAGTTAATGCCAAAAGCTATGCCAATATTGTCAAGGACAAGGCATTACTTAGAAGTATAATTAAAGTAAATCAGAATATTGAAAACATGTGCTTTGAGGGTACAGAAGAGGTTGATGATATTCTTAATCAGACTGAGAAGGATATTTTCTCTCTAGTTCAAAATCGTGGTGAGACAGATTATGTACCTATAAGACAGGTTGTTATGAATGCTATCGCCAAGATTGAGCAAGCCTCTAAGCAAAAGGGTGCAGTAACTGGTATTCCTACAGGCTTTATCGATTTGGATAGACAGACAGCTGGTCTGCAGCCTTCAGATCTTATTCTTATTGCAGCTCGTCCTTCAATGGGTAAGACAGCTTTCGTACTTAACCTTGCCCAGCATATTACAATCCACGAGCACCTGTGTGCAGCAATATTCTCACTGGAAATGTCAAAGGAGCAGCTGGTTAACCGTCTGTTTGCTCTTGAATCCAGAGTTGATGCTCAAAAGCTTAGAACCGGTAACCTTCAGGAGGCAGATTGGGAAAACCTCATCGAAGGTGCTGGTAAAATCGGTAATTCAAAGCTCATAATTGATGATACTCCTGGTATTTCAATTAGTCAGCTTCGAAGCAAATGCCGTAAATACAAGATGGAGATGGGACTTTCAATCATCATCATCGACTACTTACAGTTGATGTCAGGTAATGGCAAATCTGAAAGTAGACAGCAGGAAATTTCAGAGATTTCACGTTCTCTTAAGGCTTTGGCCAGAGAGCTAAACGTTCCGGTTATCGCACTTTCTCAGCTATCCCGTGCGGTAGAGCAGCGTCCAGATCACAGACCTATGCTTTCCGACTTGCGTGAGTCCGGAGCTATCGAGCAGGATGCCGACGTAGTAATGTTCATCTACCGTGATGATTACTACAACCACGACACCGAGCTCAAGAACGTTTCAGAAATCATCGTTGCTAAACAGCGTAACGGTCCTATCGGAACCATAGAGCTTACCTGGCTCCCAGAGTACACGCGTTTCGCCAACCGCGACCGTAGCCAGTACGCAAATCACGAAGAGTAAAATTAAAGCCATAGCTAATTTTAGCTATGGCTTTTTTGTTTGGGTTAATTCGTATATACGATAAAATTTATTTGACCACACATTTTATAATTTAATTATGATATACTTAAAAAAGTGATGTTAATATAAGTTAATTAATAGTTTATCAATGAATCTATATTAAACTATGTGACAACAGGGGGGGATTATGTTAAAGATTGCTATTTGTGATGATGATAAAAATGTATCTAGCTATATAGAGGCCTTTGTCAAACCAGAATGTATTGCACAGGGTATAAGAGCAGAAATAGAAGTTTTTTCTGACGGATATTATTTGCTTAAGAGCTTTGAACAGGGAAATAATTATAATATTGTTTTCCTGGATATTGAAATGCAGAAAATGGATGGCATTGATACTGCACGTAAAATTCGAGAGATTAATCATTCTTCAATTCTTATATATGTTTCTAGTTATGATGCATATTTAAAGGAATTATTCGAGGTGGAACCATTTCGGTTTATTTCTAAGCCCATAGACGAAAAAAAGTTAAAGCAGTATTTTACTGAAGCCTGCCAAAGGTTTTTTAACAAGAACGAAGGTTTTTTTCAATTTTCATTTAACAAAGAGATTCAAAGAATTCCCCTAAAAGATATTGTATATTTTGAAAGTAATAATCGCGCAATAACAGTTTATCTGGAAGATGGAACAGATGCATATTTTTATGGAAAATTAAATGAGGTTGAAAATGAATTAAAGAATAGTGGTCATTTGTTTTTGAGAATTCACCAGTCATTTTATGTAAATTATAACTACGTATCTAAGATGAATTATTCATTTTTAACTGTAAATTGGAATAACGATGAAGTTGATTTAAAGATTAGTGAAGACCGACAAAAGCTGGTAAGAAATACTATATTCGATTTGGCAGAAAATAAAATGACAGTTTAGGATATTATAAGGGGGAAAAATGGATACAATAGCAACAAAAATCACAGAATATATTCTTAAAAAAGATATTATTTCAAAAGAAAACTTTGAAATATATAAATATGGCTTTGTTTGTTTTATTGAGTTGGCACTAAGCACATTAACCAGTGTGGTGATTTCGTTATATCTAGGAATGTTTTTAGAATGTTTATTCTTCTTCCTTCTTTTTATACCACTGAGATCATTTGGTGGAGGTATACATATGGATAAATACTGGCAATGTTATATAGTTTCATGTGCAGTACTAACAGTGTCACTTTTACTGGTAAAATATGTTACACTTCCAACTTGGGCTTCAATGCTAATGATTATAGTAGGAGTAATTTCTTTGTATATTATTGGGCCTATCAATCATGCAAACAGAGATGTGACAAAGGAAGAAAACGCTATTTTTATTAAAAGAACAAATATTACATTAGCACTTAGTATAATAATTTCATTTATATTATTGTTTTTAAAGAATAGTAAATTTCTATTTTTGGAAGCAATAGTATTTATGTTTTTGTTGAGTACGGCAGTACTTGTTAAGTTTCAACAAAGGAAAAAGCAGATATTAGATTAATCCTGTTTTATATTTAAATACAGAATAGTCATATATCCTTTTTCTATGGTAGGAATCTCAACATGCCCTTGGTGGGCTTCAATGATTTGTTTTACTATCAATGTGCCTAGTCCATGACGTAAATCTAATCTATCATCTAAAGCTTTCATATAGTGAGGCTTTTCTAGCTCTTTGCGCTTATCTTCAGATATTCCCACTCCATCATCTGATACAACAAGTTTAAAAGTGTTATTTGCCTTTGTTAAACTTATAAAAATATTGCAGCCATTAGTGTTATGATTAATACTATTGTTTACTAAGTTTGACAAGGCTCGTGTTATAAGTCGACTATCACATTCTATAAGAGATGACTCCACATCTTCAGAAATACTTAGTTCTATGGAATATGAATCAGAAATGCCACTGTTTAAGGTATCTGCAACAAAGCTACGTAATAGCTTTGAGAAGCGTACAGAAGAGATTTGAAGTGGTTGCATATCGTATTCTAACATAGAAACTAAATTTAAATCAGAAACTAATTGCTTGATTTTTAAACAATTGGTTTCAATAGCTTCTGAGTAATTTCGTATATACGAATCAACATTTGTATCAGTTTTTATCTTGTCTGAGTAACCTAGAATAATAGATAGAGGTGTTCGTATATCATGAGACACGCCAGAAATCCAATTTGCTCGTGCAGTATTTTGGCGTGAAATAATATTTGAAGCCTGGTTTATACTTTCAGAAATATTTTTTAAATCTCCCCCAACATTAACAAAAGCAGGCTCGCCTTTAGAGAGATTTTCTATTCCATCTAAAATAGGTTCAATGTTTTTTGTCAATCGTCCCTTAGAACGATAGTAAATCAGAAAAATAAAAAGACAATCGACAAAAAGAACAATCAAGCAAAAGAGAGGAATTTTTCTAAGAGCCGAAGTAGAAAAAGAATTGTTTATAATCTTAAAATAGCTGTCCTTTGGATAACCTAAGATTAAAAGACCATCGTCGTTAGCTTCGATGAAAACTGGATAGTCAAGAAGATAACCCTTAGAAAATATGGCAACATCAGTCATAGAAAAGGATGAAGGAAAATTTTTAGGTTCATCCATAGTCCAAGTAGGGATACCAGAATTGTCGATAAAAGCAGCCCAGATATTATTAGAACGAAGCTTATCGCAAGCTGCATCAGAAATGGAATCCTTTGTTGAGTTTTCAGAGACAAAGGAAAGCATATGTCTAGGGGATATGGCACCATAATCTTTTGAAACAACACCAAAGAAGGTAACAATAAAAATAAAAATATTAAGCATAATAAGTGCCAATATTAAAAATATTAATGAAGAAAGATGTTTAGAAACAAATTTTAAATATGATTTCATATCTATTAATTCCTCGTAATCAATCGATAACCTAAGCCCTTTATTGTAATAAGTGAATTTGGGGTCGATGGATTAATTTCAATTTTTTCTCTGATTCTTCTAACATGAGCATTCAAACTGTTTTCATATCCATATGGATTATCACCCCAAAGTGCTTCGCATAAATTATCAACGGTAACGATTCTACCGGAATTATCTGCGAGGGTCTTTAGAAGTAAGTGTTCTTTTGCAGTAAGAGGAATAATTTCAGAGCCTTTAATTACCTCTGCACGATCGAAGTCTATGTCGCATCCATCAAGTTTGATAATAGGGGAATCCTCTTTGTAGCATCTACGAAGGACAGCACTAATTCTAAGAACCAACTCCTGAGGCAAAAAAGGCTTCACGATATAATCATCAGCGCCTAATCCAAGGCCCATCAATTTGGAATCAGAAGCGTCCTTTGCAGTTAAAAAAATAATAGGAATTTTGTGTATGCTTTGAATTTGATTGTAAAGTGTAAAACCATCTCCGTCTGGAAGCATTACATCTAAAACGGCTAATTCAGGAAAGGAATGATTGCAGGTGTCTAGTGCGTCTCGTATCGAAGAAGCCGTAAGAATATTAGTAAAACCAGCTTCTTCCAATATAGATTTAACAAGGTTTAGAAGTTCTGGTTCGTCATCAACTATTAAGATTTTTTTTGAAAAAATAAACGTATTCATAATATTGTTACCTTTCGATAAGAGTATAGCATATTTGTCTAGGAAAATATCAGTATTTTCCTTAGAAAGAAAAAAAGTAAGGTAAAAGTAAGGTAGATGAAAAGTTAAAGTCAGAACGAAGTTTTAAGATGTAATTGTAAACAAGAAAAAATGGGAGGTAAACAAATGGAGAACATTATTAGTACAAGAGGATTAACAAAAAAATACAAAAATTTTATTTCAGTAAATAACTTGAACATCAATATTAAAAGAGGTTCTATATATGGATTTTTAGGACCTAACGGAGCAGGAAAATCCACAACAATGAAAATGCTTCTTGGAATGACAAATCCTACAAGTGGAAAATTCAGAATTGATGGGAAAAAGATGCCTGAAGATAGGATTGAAATTTTAAAGGAGATAGGATCTTTTATCGAATCTCCTGCATACTATCCAAATCTTACAGGACGTGAAAATCTGGATATTATCAGAAAGATACTAGGACTAAACAAAAGAGATGTTGAAGACGCTTTGGAATTAGTTGGTTTAACGGAGTTTGGTGACAGACTGGTTAAAAAGTATTCTCTAGGAATGAAGCAAAGATTAGGACTTGCTGGAGCATTAATTGGAAAACCACCTATTCTAATTTTAGATGAACCTACCAATGGATTAGATCCTGCAGGAATTCATGAAATAAGAAATCTTATAAAATCTCTTCCAAAAAAATTTGATTGCACAATAATGATTTCATCTCATATGCTTTCGGAAATAGAGCTTATGGCAGATGATATAGGAATATTGAATCACGGTAAGTTACTCTTTGAGGGTTCCATGGATGAACTTAGACGAGAGGCAAGGAAGCAAGGATACAATGATGACAATTTAGAGGATATGTTCCTTTCTATGATTGATGCAGATAACGATGCAAGAAAGCAGAGGGCAGTTCTATGATTGCTTTAGAATTTAAAAAGGAAAAGAGAACAGGAATTACACTAATACTATTTCTCACTGGAATCCTGGGAGCTTTGTATGTGTTGCTAAATTTTAAAATTAGAGGTGAAACACTACTAAATATGCCATTGGATCCTATGGATATTTTGCTGACGCAATTATATGGAATGATAATGATATTAAACATGTTTGCATTGATAGTTACTACAAGTATAGCTTATTCAATGGAATTTACAGGAACAGCAATAAAAAAAATGTACGTGTTACCTGTGAAAATGTGGAAAATATATTTGGCGAAATTCTTAATTATAGTAACCATGCTTTTTGTTGCGATATTGCTTCAAAACGTGGCATTAGCGTGGATTGGCTCAACTAAGTTACCACAAGGCCAATTTGAAGTGGGTGAACTTGTAAATTATTCCGTATATACGTTTATAACATCACTTCCAGTGCTTAGTTTTATGTTAATGATATCGTCATTTTTTGAAAATATATGGGTGACGCTTGGAATAGGCGTAGCGGGATTTTTAAGTGGTATGGCCTTTGCAACAGCAGGAAGTAACGTCAAATTAATACATCCATTTATAGTGATGTTTAAACCGGCAATTGAAATGACGGCACAAACTAACGTAAATACGATAATAGTAGCGCTTGTTGAAACAATAGTATTTCTTGCATTAGGAATAATAATTTCAGAAAAGAAAAAGGTTGAATAAGGAGGAAATATGTTATCGATAGAATTTAGCAAAATAAAAAGATCATGGATTGTTCCTTTATTATTTATAGCACCTATATTGGTAGTGGCAACAGGAGTAGCAAGTTTAAGTAGATATCTGACTCCAGAATACACCAGTGCTTGGCCAGCAATGTTTATACAAAGTGCGCTAGTTTATTCATATTATCTGTTACCACTTAGCATGATAATAGTATGCGTAATGATATCAGCTAGAGAAACACAAAACAATGGTATTTTAAAAATGCTTGCTTTGCCAGTAAGTAGACAAAAAATGTCACTATGCAAGTTTGCGGTGATAGTGTTCTTTTTGCTAATGGAAATACTAGTATTCTTTGTAGCTTTTGTTATAGCAGGAATTATAGCGACAAAAACGAATAATGTAGAGGAAGCATTGCCGTTGGGATACTTGCTAAGCTGTTGTGCAAAACTGTTTATTACTATGCTACCTGCCACAGCATTTATGTGGGCAATAACAGTACTCTTTGAGAAGCCGCTATTATCTATTGGATTAAATCTATTACTGGTAATACCAGGTGTACTAGTGGCTAATACCAGTGCATGGCTTTGTTATCCATATTGCTATAGTGGATATTTGGTTACATGTTCGCTCTATAAGTATACAACAGAAGCAAACACATCAGTATTTCAGCCGTTCCCATTTGCAATATATGCAACAGTCCTATTTATTTTAGCATTAACTATATCAGTAGTAAGATTTGGAAAAAAGGAGATGTCTTAAAAATGGAAAATAAGAAAATTAAAACAATGGAAAACGCAGGTTTAATTGCAAATATATTGCCAGTAGTTGCTCTACTGCCTGGCTTGTTAAATATGAAATTGTCTTCAGGAATTCAGGGCGCATGGGGATTTATCAACGTGATTCTGGTGGTTATTGGAATAGTGTTAACAATAGTGACAGTAAGAATGAAGTCACAAAAGAATATTGTAAACATTGTTTCAATCTGCATAAGCGTCTTATGGGTACTGCTATTGGCAGGAATAGTATTAGTTGCCGTAGTTGCAAATGTTAAATAGTTTTTGGAAAAACAACAAGCAAATGGGGGAAAAATTACAAGAGCTAAGAAGTTAAAAATCTTTGTGATAACATCCAATCATAATCTTATTTGAGAAGGAATTGGAGGACTATTATGAACAAAGAAATTAACGCACTTACAAACCCTATCGAGGAAAAGGAACTTGAGCAGATTTTAGGCGGTGGCGGCGGAGTTATTCCTACAATCAGCCACGAGTGTAACATGAACACATGGCAGTTCATTTTTACATGCTGCTCATAAGCAACATCAAAATCAAATATTTTTTAAGAAACTTTAACAACTAAGAAACTAATAATTATTTTTGATTTCTCGGATAGGATTTTTCTAAGCCGCTTGGATTATTCCTAGGCGGCTTAGTTTTTCTTTCTAAGAATATTTCTTCTTAATTAGGAAAAGAGATTTTTAAAAATGTGTTTAGGCAATGCAAGAGAAGGAAAAGGGTGGATTAATCATGGTAAAAAGCTTTGGAAAGAAATATATTGATTATATTTTTGAAAATATAAGTGATGATGTAAAAAGCAACAGTCTGCCTGAACAGCAGATGGATAAAATAAAGTACAGTATAGAAAAAATAATATTTCAAAAATGCTTTAAATCATTACTATATTGTTTGAATGTGGCAAGAGTAGAGGGAAAGCTTAAAGGTTCAACAGCTGAGGAGAGATACATTTATTTTTGTGAAGAAAAAGACGTTATTATAGAGAACATGAATAATAGTTTTCCAAAAATGACTATGCAAATCAGAAAAGAAATAAAAGGGAAACTATTATATTTAATAGAGGTGGTAGAAGATTATTTAGCAAACAAAGAAGAGATATGCAGACAATTGATGGATGAGGAACAAGATATTGTAGATATTAATCTTGGTGGAGATTGGCACAACGATAAATGTGTAGTAATTTTTGAATGCAGTAAAGGTGGAAAAGTTGTTTTTAAACCTACAAAAGGTGGAAACATAGATTTTCTTAAAGGAATTTCACGTTTCTTTTTTGATGATGAATACAGCTCTAACTATGGTGCATACATGACCGATAAAGGCACATGGGTGAAATTTGTAGAGCATAGAACTCTGGAAAATAATGATGATATCAAGGAGTTTTATTATAACTACGGAAAGCTTATTTTCATGACATACATTTTAGGAATAAATGATATGCATTATGAAAATGTAATCGCAAATGGAAAATATCCGGTTATAACAGATGTTGAAACTATTTTTTCATCGTATTTATTTTTTGGAACGCATAGCTTTGGGTATGATGCACAATATAAAGGAGTTAAAAAATTATTATACGGGACAACAGCGACAGGATTAGTGCCAATATTCACAATGTCTGAGTACTTCGGGGGAGATGTGAGTTGTTTGTCAAATACTGGTTTTAAAATAAATGTTGAGAAATTAAAGAATGAGTACAGAGATGATATGAGCATTCAGGTAAAGGAAGAAATGATATCAAGTGATACACATTTACCTTGTTCAAAAATCAATCCGTTGGAATATGGTTCAGATATTATTAAAGGATTCGATAAAGCAAATGAAATATTTAAGGAAGAAAAAGGTGACATATATAAATATGTTCAAAGTAATTATAAGAAAATTGAATCAAGAATAATTTTGAACATGACGAAAGCCTATGCAAAAATTTTGAGGATAAAAAATGATGTTAATTATAGAATGAATCCAGAAAAATTCGAGCAGTTACTGATGAGGTTAAAGAGAAACAATCAATTTAATCAAAGAGTATTTGAACATGAAGTCAAGGAACTTTGTAACGGAAATATCCCAAGTTTTTACTGGAATGCGGAAGAAAAATGTGTATTTGGTAACGAAAGTAATCAAAGAGAGCGAATAATGGAGGTAGAATCTTTTGATGAGACGGTAATTAAGGAGATTATTGATTATCAAACAGATGAGTTCGAGATTCAAGAACAGAGAAATTTAATTTATAACTCGATATTATCAAGCATTGTACTTCGGTTAAATTTTAAAGGTGAGGATTTGAATCTATCCATAGAGGATAATGATAGTGCTAAGCAATCGGTTTTAAGAGAAAACATTGATAAAAACATTATTCTTGGAAAAGATGGTACGGTGGCCTGGATAGGTCTTATGGTAAATGATCAGGAGCAACTGGAATACGCTTTGATTGATAGTTCACTATATTCAGGACTTATTGGTATAGGCTTAATGTATTATGCTGAATGGAATAGATTTAAGGATGAAAGCGCATTAAAGGCGATACAGGGTATCGTAAATACGTTAAATAAAGAATATGAAATGGGAAAGTTTTCAAGTTTTGACATCTCATATTTTAAAGGATTAACAGGAATATATAGCTTTGTTTCAAAGATAGGAAAGATACCAGAAATCAACTTAAACGGATTAAAAGAAAAACTTGAGCTATTAATAAAGGAAAATATCAAATATACAAACTGTTACGATACATTATCAGGTATAAATTCCGCCGTAATTTATTTTTATACAAATGATGACAACAGCGATTTTAGAAAAGAAGTACTTGATAATATTGGCAAGCATTTCCTGGAAAATTTTAAAATCGAAGAAATGCAAAAAAGTTTCAACTACGCAAGCTTTGCCCATGGATATTCGGGTGTAATGACAGCACTGTTTTGTCTAAATAAAGTATCGCCTAATAATGATTTCGTAAGGATAATAAAGGATTTATATTGTTTTGAAAAATCATTGAGGTTATCGGATTACAACTGGATAGATAAGCGCCGTGAAGAAATAGGAAGTTCACACTTTTGGTGTCATGGCTCTCTTGGAATTATGACATCAAGATTAATATGGCTTAAGTATGGATTTTTAAAGGAAGGTATTCTTAAAGAATCTGAAGAAGATATAAAGAATTTGTTGAGAAAATATAAGGAAAATATATTAAAAGGAAAATATGATACAAAAAATTATTCTTTATGTCATGGAAACTTTTCCTTTATAGATTTTCTTATTTCTTATGAAGCAGTTTTGGGCGAAAGAGTAGAGGATGATTATTGGAGGAGCCTAAGCGAAAAGGCTAAGGCAAACGGTTATAGCTGTATAGGTGCACCAGGAGCAATAAATGCGTTGGGCTTTATGGTGGGAGAAGCAGGTATAGAGTACTTATTAGATAGAAAAGAGCAAACTTCATTAAAGTCTGTTTTAGCTATGGAAGCAATTTAGGAGGTTAAATTTGAAAATTGTATTACAAACAAGCCAATCTGATTGTTTAATAGCCTGTGCGACAATGATAATGAGTAGTTTTGGTAGTAATATTCCAGCATACGTTTTGGCAGAGAAAATAGAATTATCAAAAGCGGGGAGCAATGTACTTCAACTTAGAGAAGCGTTAAGAGAATTTGGTTTTGGAGTAGATGGATATAAAGTAGAAAAGATAGAGACAAATGATATATTGCCGGCAATAGCGTATGTAAATAATAACCACTTCATTGTCATAACAAAGGTTAAGAGTAAATCAATTGAAGGTATTGATCCAGCCATAGGTAAAATTAAATATACAATTGAAGAATTTAATGAGATATATAGTGGTGTAATAATTAAGATGTTTCAAACCGAAAAGAAGTGTCTTAAGAATAAGACAACACTGGCTATCGGCCGATTCAAAAATTCAGGGCTAGGAAAACTCCTTGTAGGAATGATGTTTGCAGCAGTTACAACGCAGATTGTTGCGATGAGTTACTCATATATATATCAATCTTTGATAGATGATTCTCCAAATAAAAAAGTATTCATTATTCTGATAGCAGCAATAATAGTATTGTGCTTAGGAAGCTTGATACAAGGTATATTAACAAATAAGTTTAATATTGTATTTGAAAAAGTATTTGGAAACAATTTAGTTGATCAAATTGTTGCAAAGAATTATAAGTTCTTTTCCTTTAGAAGTAACGGTGATTTGTTATATAGAATCAACGCTAGAGGAACAATTAAGGATACATTGTTATTAAAGCTGGTTCCTTCGATAATAGCGTTGTGTACAATTATTCTTGTACAGATAATGCTATTTTTAAAGAATAGTGTCATTGGATTCGTTTTTACGATATTTTCTTTGATGTATATTATTTTATACGTATTAATTGGATTAAGCATTTATGCGGCAAGTAACAAATATACGCAAAAGATAATAAAGCTAAATACGACAAGTGAAAATATCATTAGAGCTGTTTTGACAATAAAGGTATTAGGCGTTCAAAAAAGTTTTACTGAAAAGTGGCACAATGAAAATGAAGCACAGACAAAAGAGTATGGAATACTTGTTTTATTACAGAGCCTGCAAAATGTTATATCTAATATATTTTTATATATTGTTCCAATAGCAACTATAGTAATCGGAAGCATATGGAAAGAGCAAGATTTTGTGAAACAAATGGCGCTATTACCACTTTTGTATTTGGTAATTCAAAACATAACTGTAATAGGTCAAGCCTTTAATTCAGTTTATTCGACTCTTCCAATAATCGATAAGACAAAGGAGCTAATTGACGAGGGCTACATGCAAGATAGACAAAGAATGTATGAAGAAAATGCCGAAAATCTAATTAGTATAAGAGATTTGTCGTATCATTATGGTAGCAAGCAGATTTTTAAAGATGTTAATCTTAACATAAAAAAAGGAAAACGATATGCTGTAATAGGTAGATCTGGAAGTGGAAAGTCCACATTTTTAAAGGTAGTTGCAAACCTATTATGTGATTATCAAGGAGAAGTTGTATTTGATAAAAATGTAGATGGTACACCAATTTATATGGATCAAGATACCACTATAATTGATGGTTCGATTATGGAGAATATTATTTTTGGCCAAAAAGACATTTCACCAGAACGAATTGATCAAATGGCAAAGGCTATAGGGTTAGATACGATAATAGAAAATCAGCCATTGAAGTGGCAAACTGAAATAGCAAAAGGAAAAAATCTTTCTAGAGGACAAGAACAGAGAGTGTGTCTGGGAAGATGTTTGCTGAAAGAATCCGACATATATTTGTTGGACGAGGCAACCAGCAATATAGATGTCATCGACGAAGAAGCTATAATTAATAATTTGCTAACAAGTGGTGGTATCTTAGATGGAAAAACCGTTTTCATTTCAACACACAAGCTTAGTTTAATTAGTTATGTTGATGAGATAATATTTATTGATAATGGGAAAGTATATACGGGAACACAAGAGGAATTGTTACATAATAACCAAGCCTATAGGGAGTTGTTCCAAAAAAACGATTTGCAAATTAATCTGACTGGTGAAGAATTAACAGAGCTGGTCGGATAAATAAAAAATCAAGGCGGAAAATTTAAATTATGATGAGAATTGCTATTTGTGACGATGATATAAGTTTCACATCAAAAGTTGAAGAATTACTATTAAAAGAATTAAATGCGGTAGAAACAAAAGCAGAGATTGATATATTTTTTGATGGCGATTCATTAGTTAAGGCTATGTCTTTTGGAGAAAGATATAGCCTGATTTTAATGGATATTGAAATGAAAAAAGTTGATGGAATAATGGCGGCAAAAGCCATACGTCAAATAGACAAATCTGTGCTTATAATCTATATCTCGGGATATGACAGCTATTTAAAGGAGCTATTCGAAGTAGAGCCTTTTAGATACATATCGAAGCCATTAGCTATAGATAAATTTAAAAAGTATTTTATGGAGGCAATTCATGAAATAAGCAAAAATGAAAACTATATAAAATATACTTTTAATGGAGAAGAAAGTAGAGTTGCACTCAAGGACATAGTATATTTTGAGAGCAATAATCGCATTATAACAATTCATCTCAATGACGGAAGTGAAAGAAAGTTTTATGGAAAATTAAACAAGCTTGAAAAGGAAGAGCTTAAAGATAATAATTCGTTTATACGTATTCATCAGTCATATCTCATTAATTATTATTATGTAAAGAAGGTTACGTTTTCTGAGGTAGTATTGGTTAAAAAAGGCCAAGAACTGTGCTTAGGTATAAGCGAGGATAGAAAAAGTAAAGTAAGAAATAGCATATGCAAAATAGCAGCAAGTAAGACTAATGAGTCATAAATATTATTCCTCTAATTTGGTTTTTTTGATAAACTTATATACATCATAAAATCAAAAAATAATTGTAGGAGGTTTATTATTTTTCATGCCTGAATATGTGACTTTAATATCAACAATACTGCTGGCAGCTTTGCACGTATTGATTGTAAGCAAGGCCATGCGGGTGTTGTTGGGGACCGGGGAGAGGGATTTTAAGAGTTATGTATTATGGACATGCTTTTTTTTGTTTAGTGTAGTATCAAATTACAATCAAGAAATGTCAAACGATTTACGTTTGGTAGGAAACATACTTTTTATGTCCTTGTTAGCAATAGGCACCAGGACTGCGCCACTAAAAATCAAGATTGCATTTTCTTTAATAATGAGTTCTGTGTTATTACTTGTAGAGGTAATAACTGTGCTCATAATACAAGCTTTTCACGTACAAGGAGAAGGACCAGTGGGCATAGCAAGTTTTTTGTCCAAGATGATTATCATTATTGGTTTAGTAGTACTCGAAAAGTTCAAAAGGAAAACGTATTTAATAGATATTTCTATACGAGGATTTTTACTTTTATCTATGATTCCGCTAGTAAGCATATATTTTATAAAGGAAATTATAGAGATTGCAACCAAATATCCTGAATATGATGGATTTGCGGGGATAACAAGTGGCATCCTTTTGTTAATCAACTATGTAATATTTGATGTGTATGATTGGTTGAGAAAGGAAGCACAGCTTAAGGCAAATAATAAGCTTTTTACTCAGCAGTTGGAAATGTGTAGTAGGCAAACTGCTGAACAAGAGGCGATGTATAATGAACTGAGACGTATGCGTCATGATATGAAGAATCATTTGGCAGGAATACTTGCAATGATTGATTCAAAAAGAGTTGAAGAAGCTCATGATTATATAGAACAGCTTGTAGATGGAGGTATGATTACTCAATCGCAGGAAGTATCAAAGAGCGGGCATGTAGTGGTAGATGCATTGGTTAATAATAAATATGCAATTGCAAAAATGAATGATATAGAATTCAACTCAAATATTTTTATTCCAAACAAATTGCCATTTAAAAATGAGAATCTGGTGATTATTATAGGTAATCTATTAGAAAATGCTATAGAGGCCTGTAAAAAAGTTAGTAGGGATAGAAGATTTATTAACCTTGAAATTAACTATGAAAAATCTATGCTACATATATGTGTAAAAAATAGTTGCATAGATGAAAAGAGGGAAATAATCGGAGGGACGATAAGTACAACAAAAAGTGATAAAGCTAATCATGGAATGGGGATATTATCCATGAAGCAAGCGGCGAACATATATGATGGAGATGTGATGTTTAAGGATGAAAAGACAGAGTTTATAGCTGTTGCTGTTTTATATGAGACGGAATAAATTACAAGCAAACTCGTATTATCAACATGAAGGTAATTAATTATTCAACAAGTAATATAATGATATCATCACGTTGAGGGAGGTTTTGAAATGAAAAAATCAAATAATGTAGCAGCAAAATTGTTGGAAAAGGTGGCTAGAACATCAGTAAAAATGCAAGCAGATTCTCGCTGCATGTTTATGATTCATCAGCCAAAAATGCCAGAAGGTATTAGAAAATTTTGCAAGTAACTAAAAAAGCCACCGCATTAAGCGATGGCTTTAAAACCGGATTTCTTGAAGTTAAAATTAACCCTGAGAAATAGCACCTGTTGGGCAAACACCTGCACATGTACCACAGTCAACGCAAGCACCTGCATCAATCTGGAACTGTGAATCGCCCTGTGAGATAGCGCCTACTGGACACTCTGGCTCACATGTGCCACAAGATACGCATGAATCAGAAATAACGTATGCCATAATTAAAATCCTCCTTAAAATCTTATTGATATAAATTATCAAAATCTAACCGATGAAGATATAATACAACTAAATTGTGTCTAAATCAAGAACAAAATTGTATTTTTTAAAATACTGCTAAAAATGGGGGATTATAATGTTTGAGCGAACTAACCCTCGTTGATTCGGGCTAACAAAAGTTTAAATTGTGTACACAACTTCTGGAATGATTGCGCGTAATCAAATTGTACTTAATCACCAACAAGATTGATATGTCATTGCTAATTTAGATTATCCATGATATTATTCTGAGAGGTAAAATCTTAGAAAGGAAGGGTTTAGCAATGGCAAGAGTTACAAAAGCTACTATGATTGGTGAGCTTCTTCAGATTGATTCTGAAATCGCTCCTATTTTACTTAATATTGGCATGCACTGTCTTGGATGCCCATCATCACAGATGGAGACAATCGAGGAGGCTGCTATGGTTCATGGAATCGACGCTGATGATCTTGTAGAAGAAATCAACACATTCCTTGATTCAAAGGCTTAAGAGCATAACAAAAGAGCTAGTAGATACTAGCTCTTTTTTAGTGCCACTAAACATTTTAAATTAACGCTAATGTCTGTACTGCTTGGTCGTTAATAATTGTCTCGTAATGTTCAGACATATACTGAGCTGTACCAACTACGAAATTTTGCTGGTCACTATACTCAGAAAGTATGTTACATACCTTGTTATAAGTTTCAGCTGATTGTTCTGATTTGCTGACTATAAGATAGTAACGGTCATCAAACGGACTCTTGTATAGAGAATTCTTGCCTGAATAAAATGGAGCTAAAATATTAGCTAATCTCATAACTTCCTCGATGTCATCAAAGACAAACATCTTGGTAATATCAACTGGTAATCCTTCGGCTGCTGCCTGTTCTGGATTGTCAGTTATAACATCCTTTGCCTTTTCAAGTAAATTCTTGAAAAGATTAAGGACATCGTCTGCAGCTGCATCATTAAATGGTTTAACTGGTGCCTCTGCAACTGTATCGTCATCATCGTAATCATCCTCGTCTTCGGAGAATCTTGAAAATCTAGTGTCTAATTCGTCTGGGTTATCTACCTTTGTGACAAGGAGGATAATTGATTCTGAAGAAAGTGGTATAGCTTCTATCATAAGTGGAATGTCTTCGGCTTCAAAACCGTACTGGAAGGAAGCCTGTTCCATAAGTTCTCTAAATAATTCGCGGGCCTTAGATGAGCCGTATGCTAATTCAGAAAGCTTGATATGACGGCTAATTAAGTCTTCTCTAGAAAGAGTGCATCTGATTTGGTTCTCGTTGATTCTTTCAATCTTCATAAAATCACCTCCCGAAATAAGATGCGTTTAGTCGCAATTCTTATTCGAATTATATATATATTATATCGGAAAGTAAAGGCGACATACTATAAAAAAACATGATATTTTTATTAAATTTTTATTAAGTGAGACGTTACAAAACATTCGTGGCAAAAATTTTACACTTGCAATATAATTTATTGTATGATATAAACTTATTTGCGAGAGCTCTTCCATCAGGAAGGAGCTGATAGTTTGATACCAACAGGTATAGATGACAAGTACGAGATTATTCGAATACTGCAAGAATCAGCAGCTACGGCAGTTTTACTTGTCAAATACAAACCGATAGGAGCATTTAGGATTCTTAAAGCTATTCACAAGGCTAGTCCTGATGCAGACAGCATCCTATCCGAAGCACATCTTTTACAAGGGATTAAATCATCCCAAATACCCACCATTTACGACGTAGATAATACGAAAGAAATGATTTATTTTACAGAAGAATATGTTGAAGGCATATCGCTTCGAGATTATTTGTATAAAACAAAATTACAAAAAGACGAACTACTGAAAATAGCAATTGATATATGTAAAGTGGTTGAGTGTTTACACACTGCGGGAAACGACCCGATTATATACAGAGACATGAAGCCAGAGCATATTATCTTGCAAAATGAAGGTTTAAAGCTTATAGATTTTGGGATTGCTGTAAGGCAGTCCGAAGCTAGAAGCGCTAAATCTGTAGGGACGCCTGGATGGGCAGCAAAAGAACAGATAGAAGGTTCTCATATTGACGCCCGCTGTGATATTTACAGTGTTGGAAAAGTAATAGAGTTTATGCAAGAAAATAGTTATGTGAGCGAGGATATTAGGCTTAAAAAGATAGTTGCAGAGGCTACAGAAGCTGATTTGTCCAAGCGAACAAAAACTATTGGAGAAGTAAAAGAACAGTTAGAAGCATTAGCAAAAATAGATAACAATAATAAAGGAAGATGTCTCGCGAAGAAAATCGCGGTAATAGGGGCAGATCATGGGGTTGGAACAACCCATATAGCAGTTGGATTAAACAGGTTTTTCAACAGACGTCACATCGATTCCTATTACAAAGATATTAAAAAAGATACTGTCCACAGACTATGGGAAAACCTAAAAGGAGCTAGGATAAAGGAAAGTGTTTTATATCACAAAGACTTTAGAGGACTCTTAAATTATGGAGAGGCCGTAGAGCATTACACACCTCCTAACGGGTTATACATTCTAGATTGTGGAACTGATATTGATATACCTACAGATGTAGATTTAATAATCTATGTCATAGGCTCGGCGCCTTGGAATATGCGTCTTTATCCGAAATGGATTGAGGACCAAGAGGTTTTGATAATCAATAATTTTTCTGATAAAATCACATCTTATCTAGAGGCAAAGGCTTTGGGTAAAAAGGTATATAGATATCCACTGGTAAACAAAAGATTAGGTTTAACAAAGGAAGAGGAAGGTTTCTTTAAAGCGATTTTTAAAAATGAAAAGGTTTTTAAGGTTTAACAATTGGAATAAAAACAACATAATTCGAAAAAATAAAAAGACAATTGGTATAGCTGGAGTGTCAAGCAACTATGGAGTTACCCATATCAGCATAAGTTTGGCAAACTTTATACATTCGGTCCTGAAGAAAAATGTCACCTATGTTGAGTTAAGGGATAGAAGCCAATTAATAGGTGCTGTCGGCGACAAGGTCGTAGATATTGCAGGAGTCGAGGGATATAAGTATAAGGGGGTCAACTATGTTTGTGGATGTGATATTCAAAAGGCCAAGGCTGTGATAGCTCAAGCCAACGGATGGATAGTTGTAGATGTCTCTAACATCGAAGACGATTCAAAGGCTATATATTTCCAATGTGAAACCAAGATTATGATAGGGTCAACGCAACCGTGGAAACGCAAATATTACTATGAAAGGCTAAGAACTAATGATATCAGGATGAATTTAAATAATATTAAATTCTATGATACATATAAAAATAAACGAAAAACGAAAGAGTTTAGCCAGATAACTAAACAACCGTTGCAGACTTTACCATATGTTGAAGACCCATTTTCATTAAAAGAAAAGAATTTTGAAGCACTAAGAGAAATGATAATGTAGCTGCGGAAAGGAGACGGTACTGTAAAAAGATTAATCTAGTATCATAAGGTATATAAGAAAAAAGATAATAAAAGAAGAAAAGATAGTAATAAAGAATTTGTTATATACCAACCAAGAGAGCGGCTAGTTCGCTCTCTTATTTTTTGTTAAAATATTAAAATAGTTGGGCGTGTTTTTATAATGTCAATGGAATTTAAGGCGCTATTTTGCTATACTTTACAGGATAATTGTTTTAAGGAGACCTTGTTATGAATAATCGAAACAATAACTATAGACGTCAAAATATTCACCATAATCATAGAAGAAGGAAGAAGAAAAGCTATATCCCTAGAGGGTATGTTTATATAACCACATTTATTATTGTGGCTTTTTTGGTAGCAGGCGGATTTTTCGTATTAAAAAGATACGCACCTACTAAAGAGCATGTTTCTTTGACAGACTACTATGCTGCTCGCTTTGACAATGAATGTGCAGTTATTTTAAATGGAAAATATTTGCAGGACACACCTCTTCCTAGTGCCATAATGAATGATGGAAAGGTGTACCTTGAACTTGGATTTGTAAAGGAAAATATCGATTCAGGGTATGTATACGATCCAGCAGAAATAACTCTTAGATATGCAACAGACAAGGAAGTATACACAGCGACTCTTGGAAGTGCAGATTATTCAATAGACAAGTCAAATAATACACTTTCTTCGCCTGTATTGGTTGCACAAAACGATGGATTTTTTATATCCACAGAATATATGCAGTTGCTTACAGATTTTCAGATAACAGCTTTTTCTGAGCCAGACCGTGTGGTAATTGAGACAAAGGATTACGACAAGGAAGTTACCACTGCAAAGAAGGATACTGAAATCAGAAAAAGTAACGGCGTTAAGAGCCCTATCCTTGAGGATGTGAAAAAGGGCGAGAAGCTTAACGTAGTCAGAGTGTCTAATGACAAGGACTGGAGCGTTGTTGTTTCTGAAAAAGGTGTCATTGGTTACATGAAAAACAATGGTTTTTCAGATGTAGAAAAAGAGGCGGTTAAGGCTAATTTACCAGATAGAGTTTATAATCATATTTCTCTTGGAAAAGAGGTTAACCTCCTTTGGCATCAATTAAAGAATGTCGGCTCGAACGCAGAAATTGCAAATGTTATAGCAACCTCTGGTAATGTAAACGTTATGTCACCTACATGGTTTTACTTAAATGACAACAATGGTGGAATTGCATCATTTGCAAGTACAGATTACGTAAATTATTGTCACTCAAATAATATCCAGGTTTGGGGTCTAGTTAGCAACTTGGAAAATACGGAGGTTGACTCCACTGCAGTTTTAAATACAACATCTAAGAGAGATGCGCTAGTTAATAATCTTATTGCGCAGGCTATTACTTATGGTCTCGATGGTATCAATGTAGACTTTGAGCAGCTTAAGGTTGAGGCGGCAGATGGATATGTTCAGTTCATCAAAGAACTTTCAATTAAGTGCGAAAAGAACGATATTATTCTTTCGGTAGATGACTATGTGCCTGCTAACTTCAACACATTCTACAACAGAAGGCAACAGGCAAACTATGCGGACTATGTGATTATCATGGGATATGATGAGCACTATTCAGGCAGTGAAGAGCCAGGCTCTGTTGCATCCAAGGGATGGGTTGAGCAAGGTGTTAAAGATACATTAGAAGAAGTTCCTGCTGAACAGGTAATTCTTGGCATGCCATTCTATTGTAGAGTTTGGGAGATTGGAGAAGATGGTGCTCTTAGTAGCAAGCATTACGGATTAAGTGCAATCCAGTCTTACATGAAGACAAATGGTGTTTCTGCAACATGGGACGATGCGCTTGGTCAGTATTATGCAGAGTTTACCAAGGTTAATACAACCTACTACATTTGGGTGGAAGATGAGAAATCCCTAGAAGAAAAACTCAAGATAATGGATAGCTACGGATTGGCTGGTGGAGCCTTCTGGAAAAAGGGATTTGACAATGAAGGTATTTGGAATGTAATTGCAAAATATTTATAAGATTATTTTGTACTAAACAAAACACAAAAAAATCATAAAAATAGCCGCGTTTATGGGCTTTACACATAGTTAAAAAGATTGTGTTCTAAAGGAAAAGTGATATAATTTTGAGTATGATTACTAAGATTTTGGATGTTTCTGAGGAGCCAATAAATATTGAATATATCAGACAGGCTTCCGAGATTCTTAAAAACGGTGGGTTGGTTGCATTTCCAACGGAAACAGTTTACGGACTGGGAGGAGATGCGACGGACAAGGAGGCCTCTTGCAAGATATATGCAGCAAAGGGTCGTCCATCGGACAACCCTTTAATTGTACATATAGCTAAGTTTGAACAATTACAACAGATTTCAAAAGATTTACCTAAGACGGCCAAGTTGTTGGCAGATGCCTTTTGGCCAGGGCCACTTACCATGGTGGTTAATAAAAATCAGGTTATTCCTTATGAGACCACAGGAGGTCTCGATACAGTGGCAGTTCGCATGCCAAACAATCCAGTTGCACTTGCTCTAATTAATGAGAGTGGTTGCATGATAGCAGCGCCAAGTGCAAACACCTCGGGCAGACCTAGTCCAACAAAGGCCAGTCATGTATATGAGGATTTGTCTGGAAAGATAGAGGCAATTCTAGATGGAGGGCCAGTTGATATCGGTTTGGAGTCCACTATAGTGGATTTGACAGAGGATGTAGTTACTATTCTTAGGCCGGGCTATATCAACATGGATATGCTAAGTGAGGTTGTTGGCGAGGTTCGTATGGACCCAGGTATTGTTTACAACGACAAGGGAACTACTGAGGGAGCCAAGCCAAAAGCTCCGGGAATGCGCTATAAGCATTATGCGCCAAAGGCGGATTTAACTATAGTTGATGGTTCTGAGGACAAGGTTATTACCACCATCAATCAGCTTTCTAAAGAAGCTACAGCAAAGGGTAAAAGGGTAGGTGTCATAGCAACATCTGCAACAGCGGGCAGATATAATGACGCTAAGGTTTTAATCATAGGTGATAGGGCAGACGAGCAGAGTATTGCCCACAATTTATACGATATTCTTAGGCAGTTTGATGAGCTTGATGTAGATGTAATCTATTCTGAGAGCTTTGCTACTCCAAAGATGGGGCAGGCGATCATGAACAGACTACTTAAGGCAGCAGGGCAAAAGACCCTTAAGGTTTAGCTCGTTTCGAATTATATAGGTATAATTCACACCCTAAAGGAGATAATGAGATGAAAATAAATAGAGTTATTTTTGCTTCTGGAAGTGGAACTTCTAGAGCCCCGATGGCTACAGCAATTTTTCATGCCACCGAGCACAGCAGACCTATTGTCTGTGAGGCAAGAGGGTTGATAGTTCAGTTTCCAGAGCCGCTTAACCAAAAGGTTGAAGCGGTACTTATAAGCAACGGAATTGAGCTGAAGGATTATTCCTCAAAGCAGCTAATGGATTCTGATTTTGTTGAGAATACATTGGTAATCACAATGGAAGAGACCCAGAGGCAAAAGATATTAAGTGAATATACAAACGCCACTGAGGAGAACACAAGACTTTTAAATGAGCTTGTTGGGGATGAGCTGGAAGTGATGGATCCTTACGGCGGATCGATGCAATCATATGGCCTTTGTTATGAGGTACTTAAGGCATCGATTGAAAAGTTAATGAGGGTTATAGAGGCGTAAAGCATAGCATTTGTATTGGAGGATTGACCATGAGTGACAAGAGACTTGATTATATTAGCTGGGATGAATACTTTATGGGCGTTGCAGCATTGTCGGGTATGAGATCTAAAGACCCAAATACACAGGTGGGAGCATGTATAGTTAGCCAGGATAACAAAATCCTTTCTATGGGCTACAACGGTTTCCCTAATGGATGTTCAGATGACGAGTTTCCTTGGGCGAGAACAGGAGACCCTCTGGAAAATAAATATTTCTATACTACACACAGCGAGCTTAACGCGATTTTAAATTATCGCGGTGGTTCATTAGAAGGCTCAAAGTTGTATGTATCACTTTTCCCATGTAACGAATGTGCCAAAGCTATCATTCAGGCAGGCATCAAGACAATTATATATGACAGCGACAAGTACGAAAACACACCTTCTGTTATTGCATCCAAGAGAATGCTTAAGGCAGCAGGAGTAGAGTTCCATCAGTACAAGCATACTGGTAGAGAAATTTCGATGACACTATAAGATGAAGAAACAAAAAGAAGTAATGAATTCTTTAGTGATGGTACTCCAGTTTGGAATCAATGCAATCGTACCTATCATTCTTTGCACCATAATAGGAAATGCTTTGACCAAGGCATTTGGCTCAAAGGCATTTACCATAGGCGGTATATTGATTGGAATAATTGCAGCCTTTAACGGAGCATACCGTTCGGTAAAGAAATATTTAAAAAATGAAGAATCTCCTGGCCAGCGGGCAAGAAGATTGGAAGAAGAAGCAAAAAGAGAAGGGGCCCAAAGTAAAGATGATTAATTGGATGAAACGATTAAATCAGGCTCTGCCGGGGCTTGTGTTAGGAATTCTCTTATATGGAGTGATTATAGAACTGGTTGGAGTCTGGTTTGTTCACGATAAGCTTAGATATTCAACAGGATTACTAATAGGAATTGGCTGTGCCGTTGGCATGGCAATTCACATAGCAATGATTATTGAAGAATCCGTTAGGATTGGAAAGGGCCATGAAAAATATCTTTCCTTCAAATCTGTCATGCGTTATCTGGTTTTATGTGCAATTATGATAACCATGTCATTTTTCAAACTGGGAAATATGTTTACGGCCATTATTGGTGTTTTAGGGCTCAAGGTTAGTGCATACGCACAGCCTTTGCTTAATAAATTCATAAAAAATAAATCTATTCAATAGATTCACGGGGAGTTTCTCTAACTTGGAATAGATTAATAAAAGGAGGTGAAAGTGTGACAGAAGGAATTTTGCTGGCCTCAAGCGATACAGTGGACATGATAAAAGGTCTGTTTAGCTATGAACTATTTGGACAAACAGTCTGGATTACCACATCCCATGTTTGCATCGCAATTGTTTGGCTTTCACTGGTTATTTTTTCAATAATAGCCAATCGAAAGTTGAAGCATGCCACTGAAGTTCCTGATACCTTCCAAAGTATCATCGAGTTGATTGTAGGACTCTTGGATACGATAGTGGAGGGAAGTATGGGTAAGCACGCACCAGTGTTTGCAAACTGGATTTGTACGATATTCTGTTTCATCTTAGTATCGAACCTATCTGGTTTGGTTGGCCTAAGACCACCAACCGCAGATTATGGTACAACACTGGCTCTTGCATTAATTACCTTTGTTTGCATCCATGTAGTAAAGGTAAGGCATCAGAGTGCCAAGGACATTTGGATAGACAAGTGTTCACCACTACCACCTTGGTTGCCAATTTGGCTGCCAATCAATGTGATATCTGATATTGCAGTGCCTATATCAATGTCACTTCGTTTGTTTGCAAACGTTCTTTCAGGAACAATTATTATGGGTCTTGTATATGGATTGCTTGGAAAATTCGCCATAGTATGGCCTGCAGCATTGCATGTATACTTTGATATTTTCTCAGGCGCAATTCAGACTTATGTATTCTGTATGTTGACCATGACATACATCGCTCAAAGTTATGGAGATTCTTAATTAAACAAATTTTGAAATCATTTTTAGGAGGAAAACATCTATGAATATTTCAGGTACAGATTTAATTAAAGCATGTTCAGCAATTGGTGCTGGTCTTGCAGTTATCGCAGGTATTGGTCCTGGTATTGGACAGGGTATCGCAGCTGGTCACGGTGCAGCAGCCGTTGGTCGCAATCCTGGAGCACAGGGACAGATCATGTCAACAATGTTACTTGGTCAGGCCGTTGCCGAGACAACAGGTCTTTACGGTTTGGTTATTGCCCTTCTGTTACTCTTCGTACAGCCATTAGTAGGATAGTAATAAACATCAAGTTTATTGCTATACGTACAGGGATGCTTTTTTGGAAACTTGTTTTACAAAAAAGTAGTCTGGCTAAAAGCCAGATTTTATTGACCTCTCATTGGGTTCAATAAAACCTAAGTGGAGGCAATAGATAACTTTAGGAAAAAAGGAGGGCTAAAAGTTGGAAAGACTATTTGACTTAGACATACAGTTGGTCAACGATGCAGTACTTTTAGCCATTGCAGTTTTCTTCCTTTTCCTTATAATGTCAAATCTATTATTCAATCCGGCGCGTAAGCTGTTAAAGGATAGAAAGGATGGCATCGCAAGAGACATTGCTGATGCAAAGAAAGATAAGGAAGAGGCAGAACAGCTAAAGGCAGAGTACGAAGCAAAGCTTAAGGACATCTATAAAGAAAAGGATGCAATCTTAAGCGAGGCAAGACAAAAGGCCTTGAAGAATGAAACCAAGATTGTAAGCGACGCCAAGGAAGAGGCCTCAGCCATCGTAGCGCGAGCTAACGAAGAGGCAGAGCTTGAAAAGAAGAAGGTTGCTGATGATATTAAGCAGGAAATGATTTCTGTTGCCGCTGTTATGGCTCAGAAGGTAGTTGCTGCAAATATGGACACAACTATTCAAAACACCTTGGTAGAGCAAACGCTTAAGGAAATGGGTGATAAAACATGGCTAAATTAGTCTCAAACGTATACGGTGATGCGTTGTTTGAGTTAGCTGTGGAATCAGGAAAAGTCGAAGACTTCCTTAAGGAGGCGGACGGCGTAAAGGATGTTGTGAAAAACAATGACGGCTTTTCTCAGATGATGAATCATCCAAAAATCAATAAAGAAGAGAAGCTTCAAATAATCGACCAGATTTTTAAGGGTAGAGTTAGCGATGAGATGGTTGGACTTCTTCGTATGCTTGAGGAGAAGGATCACACCAAGGACATTGTTGCAGTAATGGATTATTTTGTTGAAAAGGTTTACGAATACAAGAAAATCGGACGGGCAACAGTTTCTACTCCACTAGAGCTTACCGACAAGCAAAAATCTGATGTCGAGAAGCGTTTATTAGAAACTACCGAGTATGAATCATTTGTCATGACATACAAGGTAGACCCTGAGTTAATCGGGGGTATGGTAATTCGCATCAAAGACAGAGTGGTTGATAGTTCAATCAAAACACAGATTAGTAAATTATCACACGAGTTATCAAATATTCAATTGAAAGTAGGTGAATGCGCTCCATGAATTTAAAACCAGAAGAAATTAGCTCGGTTATTAAAGAGCAAATGAAACGCTATGCAGCGCAGCTTGATGTGGCAGACGTAGGTACTGTTATTCAGGTTGCCGATGGAATTGCACGTATTCACGGATTACAGAACGCTATGCAGGGTGAGCTCCTTGAGTTTCCTGGCGAAGTTTACGGCATGGTCTTAAACCTTGAGGAAGACAATGTAGGTTGTGTTCTTCTTGGTAACGATAAGAATATCAACGAAGGCGACCAGGTAAAGACAACAGGACGTGTTGTTGAGGTTCCAGTTGGTGACGCAATGCTTGGACGTGTAGTAAATGCCCTTGGTCAGCCAATCGATGGCAAGGGACCAATCGAGACTACAAAGTTCCGTCCAATCGAGCGTGTTGCTTCAGGCGTTATCTCTCGTAAATCCGTAGATACTCCGTTGCAGACAGGTATTAAAGCTATCGACTCCATGATTCCTATCGGACGTGGACAGCGTGAGCTTATTATCGGTGATAGACAGACAGGTAAGACTGCTATCGCTATCGATACAATTATCAATCAGAAGGGGCAGGGCGTAAAGTGCATTTACGTAGCAATTGGCCAGAAGGCATCGACAGTTGCAGCCCTTGTTAAAACATTAGAAGAATACGGTGCTATGGCGTGGACAACAGTAGTTGCCGCTACAGCATCAGAGCTTGCTCCTTTGCAGTATATCGCTCCATACTCAGGATGTGCTATCGGCGAGGAGTGGATGGAGAACGGACAGGACGTACTTATTATCTATGACGATTTGAGTAAACATGCTACGGCATATCGTACACTGTCATTGCTTCTTCGTCGTCCACCAGGACGTGAGGCTTACCCAGGTGATGTATTCTACCTGCACTCAAGACTTCTTGAGCGTGCAGCTAGACTTTCAGATAAGCTTGGAGGAGGTTCACTTACAGCTCTTCCTATTATTGAGACACAGGCAGGCGATGTATCTGCTTACATCCCTACAAACGTTATCTCAATCACTGATGGTCAGATTTATCTTGAGACAGAAGCCTTCAACGCAGGTTTCAGACCAGCGGTTAATGCGGGTCTTTCAGTATCCCGTGTAGGTGGTTCTGCTCAGATTAAGGCTATGAAGAAAATCGCAGCTCCTATCCGTGTAGAGCTTGCTCAGTACAGAGAGCTGGCAGCTTTCGCACAGTTTGGTTCAGAGCTTGATGCAGATACAGCTGAAAAGCTTGCTCAAGGTGAAAGAATCAAGGAGATGTTAAAACAACCACAGTATGCTCCAATGCCAGTAGAGTATCAGATTATGATTATCTATGCTGCTACCAAAAAGTATTTGCTAGATATTCCAACAGCTGATATTCAGGCTTTTGAAAAGGCATTGTTTGATCTTGTTGATACCAAGTATCCAGAAATCCCAGAGGCTATTAAGTCTACTAAGGTTCTCGAGGATGATATGGAACAGAAGCTAATTAAGGCTATCGAGGAGTGTAAAACAAGCTACAAATAAGGAGGGTGATCTGTTATGGCCTCAATGAGAGACATAAAAAGAAGAAAACAGAGTGTAACCAGCACTCAGCAGATCACTAAAGCCATGAAGCTTGTATCTACAGTAAAGCTCCAGAAGGCTCGTGCCAAAGCAGAGCAGACCACACCGTATTTCAACGCAATGTACAATACGATTTGCGAAATGCTTGCCAAGGCAGGTTCAGTAAACAACAAATACCTTTCAGACAACGGTTCAAATAAAATTGGCGTAATTGTCATTTCATCTAACCGTGGTCTTGCAGGTGGTTACAATTCAAATATTGTAAAAATGATTACTGGTGCAGATATGAAGCCTGAAGATGTGAAGCTTTATGTAGTTGGACACAAGGGTGGTGAGAGCCTTACACACAAAGGCTATGAGGTGGTAAAGGATTATTCTCCAGTAATGGAGGCACCAACCTATCCAGATGCAATGGTAATATGTGAGGATGTTCTTGAAGCTTATGCAAGTGGAGAGATAGGTCAGATTTACCTTGTATATACACACTTCAAAAATACAGTTAGCCAGATTCCAAAGCTTATGAAGTTGCTTCCAGCAGAAATTGACGAAGCAGATGTTGAGTCAGCAAAGGCGTCAACCGCAGAGGCTCTTATGAACTTTGAGCCAAATGAGGAGGAAGCCTTGGAGCTTATCATTCCAAAGTATGTTACATCATTGGTATATGGTGCATTAGTTGAGGCAGTTGCCTCAGAAAATGGTGCCAGAATGCAGGCCATGGATTCAGCAACAAATAATGCAGAGGATATCATTAGTGATCTATCATTAAAATACAATCGTGCCCGCCAGGGATCAATCACTCAGGAATTGACCGAGATTATCGCTGGTGCAGAGGCATTAAGTTAAAAGCAAGTAGGAGGGACCTGCAAAGAGGGAAGAGCCTGCTTGCCACAGCACATCCCATTGCCAAAGGCAATTGTAAAGATGTGCTTTCCCGATAAAATTAAGGAGAAAAAGTGATGGCAAAAAATAATATAGGTAAAATCACTCAGATTATCGGTGCCGTACTTGACGTAAGCTTTGCTAATAGCGAGCTTCCAGAAATCAACGACGCTCTTGAAATTAAAAGAGATAACGGTGAGAGACTGGTTGTCGAGGTTGCACAGCATTTGGGTGACGATACAGTTAGATGTATTGCCATGGGTCCTACAGATGGTCTAGTTCGTGGAATGGATGTAGTTGCAACAGGGGCACCTATCACAGTGCCTGTTGGTGAGGCTACACTTGGTCGTATCTTCAACGTTCTAGGCGAGCCAATCGATGAGCAGCCAGCACCAGAGGGTGTTGAGCACAGCCCAATTCACAGAAAGGCTCCTACATTTGAGGAACAGGCTACATCAACTGAAATGCTTGAAACAGGTATTAAGGTCGTAGACCTTCTTTGCCCTTATCAGAAGGGTGGTAAGATTGGATTGTTCGGTGGTGCCGGTGTAGGTAAGACCGTACTTATCCAGGAGCTTATTCATAATATTGCAACTGAGCACGGTGGATACTCAGTATTCACAGGTGTAGGTGAGCGTACTCGTGAGGGTAATGACCTTTACTATGAGATGAAGGAATCAGGCGTTATTGATAAGACATGCATGGTTTTCGGTCAGATGAACGAGCCACCTGGAGCCAGAATGAGAGTTGGTCTTACAGGTCTTACAATGGCTGAGTACTTCAGAGATAAAGGTGGAAAGGACGTACTTCTTTTCATCGATAACATTTTCCGTTTTACACAGGCTGGTTCTGAGGTTTCGGCCCTTCTTGGTCGTATGCCATCAGCCGTTGGTTATCAGCCAACACTTCAGACGGAGATGGGTGCTCTTCAGGAGCGTATCACATCTACAAAGAATGGTTCTATCACATCAGTTCAGGCTGTATACGTGCCAGCTGATGACTTGACAGACCCTGCTCCAGCTACAACATTTGCTCACTTGGATGCTACTACAGTTCTTGAGCGTTCTATCGCCGAGCTTGGTATTTATCCAGCGGTAGACCCACTTGGTTCTACATCTCGTATCCTTGATCCACGTATCGTTGGTCAGGAGCACTTTACAGTAGCACGTGGTGTACAGGAGATTCTTCAGAAATACAAGGAATTACAGGATATCATTGCTATTCTTGGTATGGATGAGCTTTCAGAAGAGGATAAGCTTGTAGTTAACCGTGCCCGTAAGATTCAGAGATTCTTGTCACAGCCATTCTTCGTTGCCGGTCAGTTTACTGGTCTGGAAGGAAAGTATGTGCCAATCGCTGAAACTGTACGTGGCTTCAAGGAAATCCTCGAAGGTAAGCACGATGACATTCCAGAGAGCTACTTCCTAAATTCTGGTACAATCGACGAGGTTCGTGCCAAAATGAACGCAAAGTAGGAGGTGGCTTATGGCAGATAACACCTTTAAAGTTTCAATCATTACACCTGAGAGAACATTCTATGAGGGTGAAGCTACTATGGTTGAATTTAATACTGTCGAAGGCGAAATAGGTGTGTATCCGAAACACATTCCTTTGACAACAGTGATTGCACCGGGAATCTGCACAATCCACGAAGCAGAGACTGAAAAAAAGGCAGCTATACATGCTGGACTTGCAACAGTCATGCCGGATCAGGTTACACTTTTAGCGGAGATTGCAGAGTGGCCGGATGAAATTGATGTAGATAGAGCCCGCAGTGCAGAGGATAGAGCTAGGGAGCGCTTGGCAAGTAAGGACGAAAACATAGACGTGCTAAGAGCAGAAATAGCTCTCAAGAAAGCTTTAGTTCGACAAGACATAAAGGCCTAATGATCTATTAGAGGTTGCTCAATCTTTTTTGAAAGGATGAAACTATGATAGATGCTGATACAAGGAGAGATATCGAAGATCTCAAAAGACAATTAAAAAGTTATGAGGACGACGAGGCTCAATTACTTAGAGAGCTAGAGGTGTGCCGTGCACGTAAAAGAGAGATAAGCGACAAGCTCAAAGCGTTAAGTAATGACGATAAGTATCAACAGGACATGTTGGCTATGGTCTATCAGCAACGTCATGGCAATAAGGCAAAGTCTTCAGATAACAAATAAAGATCGGATATGTAATGATTATGGCACCGCTTAGGCGGTGCCTTTTTTTCTATGAAAGGTTTAAGGATAAAAGAAAAAGTACTTAATGTTACATAAAAGGTGTTAATGACTCCATAAAAAAATAAAAGCAAAATAATAGTACATAATATATTTACAAGTTAATTATTTATATGAAGGAGGAGAAACAAATGGGAGCATATGATGTAGTAGTTGGACCTATTATTATTTCAATTATAGGCAACAGTATAAAAGGAAACTAATATAATATTTAAAAATAAAGGAGGAAAAAGCTATGATTTGCATTTTACCATTTATTATTGTAAAGCCAGTGGAGCCACCAACTTTACCACCAACGATTCCATATATATTAGTTTAGTATAAATGTAAAGGAGGAAAAAGCTATGGGTTGTTATGCACCAATCGGTAATCCAGGACCTATCATTACAGGACCTACTTTTCCAGGTCCAATAGTTATTGGAATACCATCACCAGTATTATACTAATAAGTAAAAAGAGAGTTTTGATAAGAGAAATAAATGGCACCAATTATATGGTGTCATTTATTTTTTGAATATTCTTATGTAAAAATACCAAACACTCCCAAAAAACTACCATTTACTCCAATAAAAAATAGTAGAAAAAAAGATTGGTATCATATTATCAAGATGTAGAGAAAAGGAGGAAAATGCTATGGGATTGGGCGGATTCATCATCGGTATTGGCGGAGGCCACTAAAAGATTGGAGGTGCTCGCGATTAAAGTAGCTGAGCAAGAAGAGTTAATTTTTAAATACAATAAAAAAGAAACTATCGAGAAAGATTTGCTGTATGAAAAATTGACAGGTCTAAAAAAAGACGTTGAGCAAAAAATATTAGTTGTAATTAATCAGGATTTATATCAACTTTATTATTGTGACGAAGCGGAGGATAATTATAAAGCTATAAAAGTGTGGCCAGCGTTTCGTACCAGGATAGAAGCAGGATGGGCTGAAATAAAGGAAAGAATAGACGAATTAGACTGTTATATATCAAATAAGGGATATAAGAATAATGGAGAAAAGTATTGTGACGTAAAACAAGTAATAACCCAGGATGATTATTTGATAATTGATGTTTTTGCGAGAAAAGAAAAACTATAAAAAGTCTTCTGCCACATGGGGCGGAAGACTTTTTATAATATATTATACGAGATGTATTTTTTATATAAAAAAGGGCAAAATTATGGTATAGTAACAATAATAAACGCGAAGGGATAGTAGAGGAATAATGTTAAAGAACGACTATGCATTGTTTTATACTATAATTGCTATTTGGGGGCTCTTAGAATTATTGAATGTAAAGATACTATTGAGTCAATTTTTAGTATTGCCTAAAAAAGAGTTCAAAAAAAGTGATTGTATAATAAGATTTTTGATATTCTTTGGTATATTGGCCATCTATGGATATGCTACATGGAATTATAATGTCGTCTGGAGAAATATTCTAACTTTATTTATTTTTCTTAAATCTTCGATAGTTATGTCTGGTTTTTACAAATTGAAACTTAGGCATGTTGCGTTTATTGCATTTTTTGTTGAGTTAGTTTCATTTACAGGTACTAACACGGCACTAATACTATTGAGGCTGGGCTTTAACTGGTCAATTAATTGGATAGGCGCCTACTTATCTGAAATTGCCGGGGAGTTAATTTTATTAACGTTGATAATGATTTTGCAGATTCTCAGAAAACGGAGCATTATTAAACTGTGGATTGCAGAACTAGAAGCATTTGATTTTATAGTTTTTATTCTATTGTTATATGCGTTGGCACCTTGGGAGACATACATATGTATAGAAGAAACTATGTCTTCAACCTATAAAAATTATGTTAACATCATCGTTATATGCGTAGTAATTACAATTATACGAACAATAATAATTACTAGAAGTAAGAGTTCTTTAGAAAATATAAAAGGCCTTTTAGAGGAGCAAATGCAACAGTTGACTGAGTATTATAATCAGTTGATTGAAAAAGAGAATGAATCAAAAAAATTTAGACATGATATTAAAAATTTGCTTCTTGCCTTGCACAGTATGATTGAGAATGATCAAAGGGAAAAAGCTTTAAGTTATATTGAAGATTTGCAAGAAGTATGCAATCAATCAAAGGTAAAATACGATTCAGGGAATTTTATAGCAGACGCTATTTTGAGTACAAAGCAGACCAAAGCTCAGCATTATAACACCAAAATTGAATTTGAAGGCTTTATACCTGCAGAACGGGTAAAAGATACGGACATGGTTATTGTGTTATCCAATGTATTGGATAATGCAATTGAGGCTTGTGCAAAGCTAGATGGACAGAAGGTTATAAATATTTCTTCTATACTTAGAAAGAACGCTTGGATATTAAAAACTGAGAACCCCAGCGAAGAAATATCAATAAAGGCTAATTATATAGAAACAACTAAAGAAGAAAAAGAAATACATGGCTTTGGATTAGCAAACATTGAACGAGCGGCAAAGAGATATGATGGTCAAATGCAACTATCTTATGAAGAGGGCGTTTTTAAATCTATTATTTCATTTATGTTAGATTAGAGGGAATTAGGGAGTGTGGCTGAATGATAAAAATAGCAATTTGCGATGATTCTGAATATATTAGAAAAAAGAACGAAGATTTATTAGTAAAGTATACTATACAAAAAGATATTGATTGTAAGATAAAGCAATTTGAAAATGGCGAGAGCCTATTAGAAGAAGTAGATGATTTCAACTTAGTTTTTCTAGATTATCAATTTGAAGATAAAGGCGCAGATGGAATGGTGATTGCCAAAGCCATTCGCAAGAAGAATGCCGATATAACAATTATATTTTTATCAAGCTATACAAATATTGTATATGAAACATTTGAGGTAGCCACTTTTAGATTTTTGCCAAAGCCACTTGATGAAGAAAAGTTATATAACGCCATGGATGCGTTTATGGATAGTCTTAAGAATGAAAAAACTATATGTGTTAAATCTGGTGGAGAGAATCACTTTATAAAAGAAAACCAGATATCGTACATTGAGGGTGATGGGAAATATTGCATAATACATTTGATAAATAAAAAGAATGTAATTGAGTGTATTGAAACTCTTGCTGCGGTGGAAGAAAAAATAAATTCTAAAAACTTTTTTAGATGCCATAAGTCGTTTTTAATTAATATGAAGTACGTTGATTCTTATACGCATAATGATCTTGTACTTCAGGATGATGAGATGGTGGCTATAAGTAGACAGCGATACAAATTATTTAAAAATGCTTATGCAGAATACTTATCAAGAGTGTAAATAGAAATGTGTTTAATGGAGTGAATGAAAATTCACTCCATTTTTTTATGCAGTTTACTCTCCAAACAACACCTATTAATCGATTATAGAAAAAAGGCAGGATAGTGGATGTAGTATATCACTGTAAACAAAAACCTAGTCTATATGGAGAGAAATATGAGTTTAAAAATTTCAGGAATATCAAAAACTTATGGAGAGAAAAAAGCTGTTAATAATATTGATTTTGAAGCAGCTGAAGGAAAAATATTAGGAATCCTTGGTCGAAATGGGGCAGGGAAGACAACAACGATTAAAAGTATCATGGGAATCATTGAACCGGACGAAGGCACAATTACCTATGACGGAAAAGAGCTGAAAAAATCTGGAGTTAAGATTGGATACCTTCCTGAAGAGAGAGGACTTTATCTTAATTCAAGAGTAAAAGATCAGCTTCTATACTTTGGAACATTAAATGGAATGTCAAAAAGAGAAGCTACTAAGGAAATATGTAAGAGACTGAATGAGTTTGGAATCTCTTCCTATTCCACAAGGAAGGTAAAATCATTATCTAAAGGGAACAAACAGAAGATTCAGCTTATCAGTGCAATTTTGCACAAACCAAAGATTGTAATTCTAGATGAGCCATTTAGTGGTCTTGATCCAGTAAACATTGAATTGTTCAAAGGTGTTGTTAAGAGACTTCGCGATGAAGGAACAACAATTCTTTTTTCAAGCCATAGAATGGAAGATGTTGAAGAGCTTTGCGATTATATCGTAATGATAAAAGAGGGAGAAGTCATTGAAAACGATACAATCGAAGGATTAATTAAAAAGTACTCAAGGGATGATGAAGTTGAAATCAAAACAGATGGAAACATTGAAGAATTGATTGAGAAGAATAATTTGAAAGTGGTATCAATTGATTTTGGAACTTACACAGTCAGATTTGAGGACAAAGAAGATTTAAATGCACTTTATCGCGACATATTAGAGCAGGGACTTGAAGTGGAAAAGATTACAAATAAAAAAGCCGATATGCAGACAATTTTCTTAAAGGAGCTTGGTGATAATGAATAATAAGATTTTAAAGGTAACAAGATTTACATACAACCAGATTCTCACTGCAAGATGGTATTTGATTTCTACAATCGTAGGAATAATTGGGGTAATTGCTTCGTTGAATTTGGATAGTATTTTGAAGAAATTTTTAGGAGAAGAAAGTGTAAGCAAGCAGCAGATGCTTTCTCAAAGTGAGATACATGCGATTGTACCATTGATAGTGGTGGTAATCCTGTTTTTGCTGATTATGATTTATGGAGCCAGCATTTCTAATTCAGTAGTAGAAGAAAAAAGTGCCAGAATCATTGAGACATTATTGTGCTACGTAAAGCCAATGGAGCTTCTTGCAGGAAAAATTGTAGGTTACATGGTAGCGGTTGTTCAGCAGCTGGCCATTTGGGGTGTGGTCAGAGCAATTGGTTCGCTTTTTGTAAAGCAATCTAAGAATGCAGTTAATTTATCTGATTTGATTAGTGGACCTGCAATGGTATTGATAGTTGGTTCAATTGTATTTGGATTCATGATGTATGCATTTGCATTTGCAGCACTTGCATCTTATACAGACAATGCACAGGATTCGACTCAGTTGATGATGCCTGTAGTATTGGTAATCATGGTAGTTTATTTCATAGGTTTAGCTATGATGAGAGGCGCAACAAGTCCTGTTTTAACAGTGATTACATACTTACCATTTGCATTGCCAATTCTTGGTGTATCAGTTAATGATTTGCAGACAATATCAATGAGTACAGCAGTTATTTTAGTACTAATTCAGATGGCAGAGGTAATAGTAATTAGTATTATTTGTAGCCGTATATACAGAAGAGGTGTTGTAAGCTATGGAATCAAGAAGAGAAAGTTCTGGAAGGTCAGAACAGAGTAGTGCAGTTGTAGTAGGAGCTAACAGCACCATCGGAATAGAGCTAATACCATTATTGTCGGAAAAATATTTGGACATAGTGGTAACTGAATCGGGCCAGAACTATGAGTTATTAGAAAAATTGGTTGAAAAATGGAAGATAGATTATCCATCTGTACACTACGAATGTGTTGAATTGGATGTATTGAAAAAAGAAAGCTTGGAAGAGTTTTCAAAGAAGCTGGAAAAGAGATCTATTACTTCTTACATCTACCTGGCGGGCGTTAATATTTTACTGCCTGCCATGGAGGTAGATGAAGATAAATGGGATTTGATAATGGATGTAAATCTCAAGGGGTTCTTTATGACAGCGAAAATTATTGCTAAGAGAATGCTTGATAGTAACGGTGGAAGTATTTTAGGAGTAGGGTCACAGCATGGGGTTGTCGCAAACATAGATAGAGCACCATATTGTGCAAGCAAAGCTGGATTAATACATCTTGCAAAGGAATTAGCACTGGAGTGGGCGAAATATAAAATTCGAGTGAATGTAGTTTCCCCAACCTTTATAGAGGCTGATAAAAATATAGAACTGTTGGAAAGCTCTAAATGCAAAAAGGAATACTTATCTAAAATTCCACTTAGACAATACGCAAAGCCTATAGATGTTTGTAATGCAATTATGTATCTGGAATCAGAAAAAGCATCAATTATAACAGGGCAAAATATAATCCTAGATGGGGGATGGACAATATGCTAAATGTGGCAGAAAAAATAGAGGAAATCTTATATGTAAATATCAACTACAAAAGTGGATTGTACTCTTTTGATAATCCAAAATCTTTTGTGGATATTCCAGAAGAAATAATGGTAAACTCTCCATTTTATTATTCAGAGAATTCTTTTGAAGAATTGGTAGAGACAATTGGTGAAGAGGATGACCAATATATTTATATGCCACATCATCCAGGAAATTTAAAGCTTATAAAAAGTTTAGCACTGGTTTTGATGAATGAGTATCAGAAAACAGTATTTATTCAAGATGATAATGCGGAGCCTAAGGGTTTTTTACAGGAGGAAGCAGGAATAATTGTTGTCAATAACGGCGAACAGCTTAGGCTTCTGGAGGAAATCGAAGAAGCAGATGTTGAGTCTGTTTTAGAGGAATTGTGCGAAGCAAAAGTTGAAATAGATTATGACTATAAAGTTGCTATGCGAAATGGCTTTGCAGCATTCATGACAGGGGCATATCCTGCAGGAATTGATAATACAATGGCAAAGCATGTTTTATTAAATGATAAATGTCCTGAAGACATTAATCAGTATGTCGACATGAATGGGGCAGTGATTTGCCCAAATGAAAACAAGGTAAATAGTGAGACAATCCAGCATGTTCATACGATCTATGAAGACTGCTTAATGATTGACTCTGACAATATAGATTTAAAACATCGTATTTGTTCATATAACAATTTTGTTGATTTGAAAAAAAATAATCAACTAAAAGAGGACATTACATATTACTTAAAAATAGAAAATCATGAAGATTTAGAAGCTTTTTCAAAGGATATAGATGAATATATCAAGACAGGGTTAGTTGATATTTATGACAAAAAAATCGTGGATTCCTGCAGATGGACATCTAATTGTGGATTGAAAAAGTTGTTGAGATTCAGAATTGAAAATGAAGAAATTTATCCATGTTTAACTTCAAATGTATCCATTGGTTCTGTAGATATGGAGCCAGAGCAAAGAATCGTTGAAGCAAACAGATTGTATGATAAATCCTTGTCACAATCAGGTGAGAAAGCAAATTGCGCATGTCTTCCTGAGGCCATTACAAAAGAAGAATACGTAAGCTTTATGGAAAAATATCCAATGGTCGCTGACTATATTTTTCAAAATCAACTTACTAGTTATATCAGGAAAAATGGAAAGACCTGTAAGGATGTTTCAAGTGTGAGATTTTCAACTGGCGATAGACGATTGGTTTATCCAAAATCAAAAGCAAGCAAAAAATCAATCAATGTATTTAATATAGATAATAATTTTTATTACTTTGATTTGAAAACCGGAAAATTGCTTAAGTTGGAATCAAAGTATGTGTTCCTAATGGAGGCGCACGCCAACGGAGAGACAGAAAGTGCAATAGTAGAGGAGATGGCAAACTATTTGTCGGTTGAAAATATTGTTGCACAGGAAATAGTAAATCAGGGAATGAAGACGTTGAAAGCAGGTGGAATGATTGAATAATTATTTTGGATTTTTCTCTGAACTAAAGAAATTATATGATGGGAAAATTAAAGAATGTGGACTATATGATGATATTTTTTCAAATGTATACAATGCTTTGGCTGGTAATACTGAAATAAAAGAACTGTATGCCGAAAATGGTTTTTATGTAGGCAAAAATGTTTTAGAAATAGCAGCTGGAGATGGCAGCAATTACATGATTCCGCTGGCGCAAAAGGGGTTTAACGTTGATGGCGTGGAAATATCAGAGTCCATGATTGCCAGATTTAATGAAAATGTTAGCAAACTTCCACAGAGAATTAAGAAGCGATTGAACATCATCCAGGCAGATATTTTTGAATATGAAACTGATAAGAAATATGATTTGATTACTATTCCATCTACTACAATTTGTCTGTTGTCAGATGATGAAGATAGATTGAAGAGATTATTTGATAAAATTTACAGCTGGTTAACTCCAAATGGGAGATTGATGTTTGATTATCGAACAGATCAAGTGACTGAGACGGTATATGCATCGAACATCTTAACTAACATAAATCTTGAAGAAAAATATTATTTTGTTTTCCAGGAATTTAATAATTTTATTCCTGATAAGGCAGTTGTAAATATGTATGTTGAAACTGCTGATGGAACAAAGTATTTGGCAAGTTCAGAAAAGAAAATAATAACAGATGATTTTATTGAATCTGTCATTGGTAAAACATCCTTTAAAATGCATCACGCCTATGATGTAAATGAAGGTGAAATAACCATGAAGGTATGTGTATATAAAAAAGAGGAAGCGGCATAATGAGTAAGTCAGTTTGGTATCCATTAAGCACACCCGAAGAAGATAAGATTAAGATTGATAGAGCTGAAGGGATACATTTATTTGATAAACGTCAAAAAGAGTATATAGATGCCAACAGTGGCTTGTGGAATGTGCCATTGGGATATAGTAACGAAGCGATAAAGAAGGCTTTATATAGCCAGGTGGAAAAGTTCAGTTATGTAAATCCCTGCGAGTGTGAATCAGAAGCCTCAGAAGAGCTAGGAAGTCTCTTGAAAGATATATTACATGAAGATATAGACAAAATTATTTATGCTTGCTCAGGCTCGGAGGCAATTGAAGTAGCGATAAAGCTGATAAGAAAATATTCGGATTTAAAGCATAAAAGTAAAGCTAATGGAATAGCTGTTCTTCAGCATTCGTATCATGGAAGCTATTATGGCTCAATGTCCTGCAGTAACTATGATGGAACTGAGAGGGAGGGCTATGGTCCCTTATTGAGTGGTATTTATGAATTAAAGCTTCCGTTTGAAAAAGACTATATCAATGTTCGAAATTCTGAAGATTGGAAAACAAATCAGGAAAAGGAATTAGAACTTGAATTAGAAGGTTTAAAGGGAAAAATTTCAGGAATAATATTTGAACCTATTTTAGGGTCAGCAGGAGTTATTCGACTGCCAAAATGGTATATCGATAAGATAGTAGAGTTTGCCAGAGAAAATGATGTGATTATTGTATGCGACGAAATTGCTACAGGATTTTGTCGGACAGGAAATATGTTTGCATACGAAGAATATGGCATTAAGCCAGATATTATAACAATGTCAAAGGGCATAAACAATGGAACTCTTCCTTTGGCAGCAATTGCAGTTAGCAAGAAAATTACCAAAGAATTTAGCGACAAGTTTTTATTTCATCTTTCAACTCAAAATGCTAATGCGTTGTGTTGTGCCACTGCACAGGCCACTATTAAGGAATTAATCGATGGTGATTACGTAAATACGGTAAGGAAAAAAAGCAAATATTTTAAAGACTTATTTAATGACGAAATTGGAAATGAATTTTCTCAAGTATATGACTTGAGATCAGAAGGAATGATGTTTGCAGTTGAGTTAAGAGATAGGGAAGGAAATGAAACATTACCATTTTACGATTTAATAAAACTGGTTGAATTAATCAAAAAGAATGGTGTGATTTCAGAATGGAGTTGTATTGATGGGTTATCCACCTGTTTAGTAATGCTTTTACCATACGTAATTACGGATGTAGAAATGTGTGAGGTAATAAAGAGGATTAAAAAATCTTTATCAAGGATAATCAAGTAAGAGAAGGAGGAAGAATGAAAGAAACTGGTTCAAAAAATACAACAAGCCTTAAGTATGAAGAGCTTGAGAAATCAGAAGAATTTAGCTTTGGAGCTTTGGGTGTAACAACAGTAATAAGCTCTGCGTTAGTAGCTGGTGTAATGATTTTAGTGCATCTGTTATAGAGGCATTAAATATAGAAAAAACGGGAAAGGAGGAAATAAATGTCAGAAAGAGAAGAAGAAAAGATTTTAGAAGGCAGTGATCCAAATAATAATGATGTGAAATTTGAAGAAATGGAACAGGCATCTGAATATGGCACTGCAGATTTTGTAAAAGGCGCAGCAGCTGGGGCGGTTGTAGGATCAATTGTAATTTTAACTTAAAAAAAACATAGAAAGGAAAAAGAAAAAATGGAAAACAAAAATTTAGAAGAGCAGAAGACACAGACAAAGTTTGAGGAGATGGAGCAGGTAGAGGAGTACGGTAACGGTAGAGACTTCGTAGAAGGTGTAGCTGTAGGCGTAGCCATCGTAGGCGGAGTAGTTGCTTTAACCTAATAAATACCAAAACATCAATCATTAAGATCAAATCAAAAAAAGGAGAAAACGAATTATGTTTGATAAGAAGAAAAATAATCCAAATAAGGATACAAACACAAAGTTTGAGGAAATGGAAACAGCCGAGGAGTTCGGTGATGGTGCATTTATCGCTGGTGCAGCAGTAGGTGCAGGTGTAGCAGTTGCAGTAGTTGCACTCACCTAATATTGTGGAGGAAATATGCAGTACAATCATTTAGAAATTATAAAATTAGACTCAGATATCTACACAGTAAAAAACACTAACAACAAGTGTTATGTCAAGTTGGGTACTAGAGAAACAAATTACTTGTTTTCGTGCTTAGGCTTAGAATCTGAAGTAGATGAAAGTGTCGAAGAGTTAAACACCCAGGAAAAAGTTGAAATATATGGAAAATTTGAAGAATGGGGATTTCTGAATGCTGATGCCGACGAAAACAAGAAAAGAGATATAACTAAAATTACTATATGTAATTTTAATCCAAATGAATCATTGCAAAAAGTTCCAATGATTATTAGAGAGTTGTTTTCTTACAAAGGAGCATTACTGCTATTGGCTTTAACAATCAGTACTTTTACCATTATGTTCAAAAATACTGAGATGTTATATCAGGGTACGTTAGATTGTATGCATCTTTCTATAATTAATTATGTGGTTTTTTATGTGATGATGATTGTTACTACCATGTTTCATGAGTTCGGACATGCGATAACATGTTATAGACATGGTGGTAAGATCACATCGATGGGATTAATGCTATTTTTCTTTGTACCATGTTTCTTTTGCGACGTAAGTGATATTTATTTGTTTAATAATAGAACAAAGAGTTTTAGTGTCGCAGTCGCAGGTATTTCAGTAAATTATGCCTTTGGAACGTTAGGCTTTTTGGCATACTTCGTTCTAAAAATGTTAGGATATGATGTTCCACTATTGTTGTTCTATTACTATGCTAATATAGGCTTCGTAGCATTTAATCTGATTCCATTCGTTAAATTAGATGGATATTGGATAGCAACAGCTTTATTTGGGGTAGATAATCTGATGGATAAAAGCATTCTTATGTTTTTAACAGGATTATTGAGTCACAAAGAATTAAAAGATATTGATTGCAATCCACAAAAAAAGATGATGCTCTTTATTTATGGATTCATCATTTTAGCATTTAGACCATTTTTCTGGGTAATAAGTGTTCACTCAGCATGTGCTTTCCTGGCATCAAAAAATATGGATAGTGCTTGCGGATTTGTAGTTGGATTCGTATTAATAGCTGTAATAAAGGACATTGTAACACTATTTAAGAGATATATAGACATGTATATTAATCAAAGAAGTAGAGTGTTAAGCATGATATAGTAAGGAGGAATCTATGGATTACACTAGAATAGTAGCAGCAGTAGTTGCAATTAGCTCAATTATTCTTGTTCGAATGAGACATCAAAGAAGAAAGCTTCAGAAGAGAAAATAAGAGCAATATAAAAGAATTCTAAGAAATCCAGTGTTAAAAACACTGGATTTTTATGTTAAATACAGAGTGAATGGTAGTATTTGGGAGTGAATGGTATTTTGAAAAATAAGATCGGACCAAATTTATAAAATATATACCATATACTACTAGATTAATAGCTATAAGAAAATCGTGATAACATAAAATTAAGTAATGACAATTGTTGTTTGGGAGTAGGAGGTGGAAATATGAGCCGTGCAATAATCGTAGCTTTTGTACTATCAATGATAGCATTATATTTATCTAAAAAAAGTAAGAAAAATCAGTAAGAGAAGGAGGTGTCAATTGAGACACCTCTTTTAATGAGGTATATTAGTATTAATTTCAAATAAAAAATTCAAGGAGAATAATAAGATGAAAGAGGAAAGATTTGAGAAGGTATATAGTCAGGGAAGGACTAGTAGTGTAGAGATTTGGGTGGACAAGCAAACAGGTGTAAATTATCTGTTTCATAGAGATGGGTATGCGGGAGGCTTGACCGTATTACTGAATGCAGAAGGAAAGCCTGTAGTTACAAGTGTTAATTAAGAGATAAAGCGAAGTGAGGTTGTCATGAAAATGGCAACCTCTTTTTGTGTAATCCTTGTAATTATGCGATGGATGGATGAAAAAAGGGCACAATCAGAAAAAAGGCATAGGAAAATATTTTTATATGCCCAAAACATGTCTGATTGTTCTTTTTTTATAAATGGGAAGAATAAGAGGTTATTATTTAAATATAAATAAGAAAACAAATTGAAAGGAGGAATTCAAATGGATGCAATTAGTATAGCAATACCAGTAATAATTATTCTTTCTACAATTGTAGGATAACACTAAAAGATAAAGGGTTGTTCATTATTTAATATGAGCAACCTGTTTTTTTTGAAGAAAAAGCTAAATAAAGGACGAAAATTACATAATGACCTTTAAAAGACATTGTGATAGAATATATCCAGATGTGACATAATACAACAAGGAGGGTTCTTAAAAATGGAACAGGATAAGAAAACAGAAAAGAAAAATGAGGTAGCAGTAGGTTTTATATGCGTGCTATTAGGGTTTGCACTATTCCTCATTCACGGTAGATTTAGTGGAAGTAACGTGAAAGATATTGTTTCTGGAGTGATGCTGGGAGGAGCTATTATTTCTGAATTGGCTGGAGTATTTATTTTGGCAAAAAAAGGAATAAGCCAAAAAGCAAACAATTAATGATAATGAAAAGGTTGTTCAACTCATAGTAGTGAACAACCTTTTTAGGTTTTAATATCTCTTTATTCTGTCATCTTCATCTGTAGTTGATTTATCAATGGAGCGAATTTCCACTTCGTATGAATAATCCGCATTTACCTGCACCATAACTTTATCGCCTACATGCTTGCCACGAATTGCAGCTCCCAGTGGGGATTCGATGGAGATAAGGCCCTTTAAGGAGTTGCCGCGGATAGAAGTAACAAGCTTGTAAGTTTCTTCGCAGTCATCCTCTGGGATATAAATGGTAACAGTATTATTTATGCCCACTTCATCATCGGCACTGCTGTCGTCCACAACCTCCGCATAACGAAGCATCTTTTCCAGATAGCGGATACGGCTATCGTTCATATTTTTGGCTCGTTTTGCTTCGTGGTATTCAAAATTCTCAGAAAGATCCCCCTGTGCACGGGTTTCCTTAACTTCTTCCAATAACTTTGGTCGAATAACTAATTTTCTTTCATCTATTTCTGCCTGTATTTTATCTATATCACCTTGTGTGAGTCTTTCGCCCATAATGACCTCCAAATATTTCCTGTTTCCAACCATTTTAACACATTAACGTTGAGCGGGAAATGTGAATAGCACTGACAACGATTTATGAAATATAATTCCTCTATTATTATAAGCAAAATAATTGCCTTCATTTTCTATTCCACTTGATGAATGGAACATGAAGGCAACCAGGCTGTCTATAACCAGTAGAGGAAATAATACCATCAGTCCTCGGGTGTCAGTGCTACTTGTGCAATAGCTTCGACATTAATTAGTGGATTATTGCTGACGAATTCATTGTTTGGTCAGCAATAAGTCATAGAATTTGCCCCCTGAAAATGATATAGTAATTAGGTAGAAATATAAGTAATAAGGGATTTAAGGAGAGTAAATTTTTTATGGCAGTTTTAAGTAATTGTAAGCCAGAGAG
>JAEEGK010001580.1_pt1 | contig 57266 bp, 41 predicted proteins | sample 8958771 | NCBI WGS metagenome assembly JAEEGK01 (sample SAMN16246547, study PRJNA631951) | gut metagenome | biome: gut microbiome; feature: rumen; material: SC-attached | host: Bos | place: Iran: Karaj | collected 2018-10 | reverse complement strand
TGATATTGAAAGCCGTATGGAATGCCGAGAGCTTGAACAGATCGTTCCCGCCGCCCATCACGCTGTCCACAAACCAACTGACTGCGTTGCAGGCAGGATAGAATACTATAAGGAACACCACTACGCCAAACACATTGAAGAACATGTGGGCCAGAGCTGCCCTGCGAGCCTGTGTGTTGGCGGTGAGCGATGCCATGAAGGCGGTAATGGTAGTGCCTATGTTCTGGCCCATCGCCAGGGCTGCTGCCTGCTCGAATCCGAATCCGGGAATATTCATCCCGAAGAGCATTAGCGTGATGGCCATCGTGGCAGCCGAAGCCTGCACAATCATCGTTACCAGTGCGCCCACGATGACAAACAGGATAATGGTGAGGAACGAATCCTGTGGTACGTGTGCCAGCATGCCGGCCACCATATCCCCGATATTCATGTCTGTTGCCGCTTCCTGAAGGAACGATAGGCCCATGAACAGGAACGAGAAGCCGAAGATAAACTCACCAATGCTTTTCCTGTTGCCCTTCCCGCTGAAAATGAGCGGCATTCCGATGGCAAGCAAGGGGATGGCAAAGGCTGCGATATTCACTTTAAAGCCTATCGCGGAGATAATCCATGCCGTAACCGTAGTACCGATGTTGGCACCCATAATGACGCCGATACTCTGACTGAGTGTCATCAGTCCGGCATTCACGAAGCTCACCACCATTACCGTTGTGGCACTTGATGATTGGATAAGTGCCGTAATCAGGATACCCGTCAGTACGCCCATTACCCGGTTCTTGGTCATAGCCGCCAGAATACTGCGCAGACGGTCGCCCGCAAACTTTTCCAGGCCCTCTGACATCGTCTTCATTCCGAAGAGGAACAAAGCCAGGGAACCCACAAGCGAGAAAATGTTGATAATCAATTCCATCCTTTCTGATTTTCAGTCGCCAGAATCGCGCGACTTGTTTTACTGGGCACAAAGGTATTACGGTTCTGTTACGTTCCCGTTACGCTGATGTTACAATGTTGTTACAAGTCTCATTGCCTTGCGGAGAATTTTCTGTTCTTACTCCGTACCGATTGGACGTAATTACAGAACCGCCCGAGGGAAAAGGCGGGAGCCGGCGATACAAAACGTTCTGTTGCGCCAGACAAAACATCTTAATACACCAGTTATAATTATTTTCAAGCCTTGAAAATTTATAACCAAGCCTTGAAAATAAATAATCAAGCCCTGAAAATATATTTTCAAGGCATGAAAATAATTCTATAATGTGGATTACTTCTTTTTTTCTGTTGGTATTTCTCGTTGAAAAAAGTAAGCCTCCAGGTGGTTTGTCCTGGAGGCTTACTTTAGTAGGGTATTTATCTCTTTTAGAACTCGGCGTTCTTGGGAGTACGGGGGAAGGGGATAACGTCACGGATGTTCTGCATGCCGGTGACGAAGAGGATGAGGCGCTCGAAGCCCAGACCGAAGCCTGCATGGGGGCAACTTCCGTACTTACGGGTATCCAGGTACCACCACAGGTGAGTCATATCCATCTGGCGGCGCTCTATCTCGGCCATCAGCTTGTCATAGCTTGCCTCGCGGACAGAGCCGCCGATAATCTCGCCGATAGAGGGGAAGAGTACGTCTGTTCCCTGCATGGTGGGACCAGGTGCTACGCAACCTTTGTAACCTACGGAACCGCCTTCGGGCGTTGCAGGGTTCTGCTTCATATAGAATGACTTGATGGCGGTGGGGTAGTCGGTCATGATGACGGGCTTCTTAAAGTGCTCCTCTACCAGATAGCGCTCGTGTTCGCTGGCCAGGTCGTCGCCCCAGTTGCAGGGGAACTCGAACTTCTTGCCGTTCTTGATAGCTTCCTGCAGGATATTGATACCCTCGGTATAGGGCAGACGGACGAAGTCTTCCTTCAGTACGCCTTCGAGACGGGGAATCAAGTCCTGATTGGGGGTAATGAATTTATTGTTGTTGATAAATTCCAAATCATCCTTGCACTTCTCCAATGCCCAGCGTACGCAGTACTTGATGAAGTCTTCCTCCAAGTCCATCAGTTCTTCCTGATCCAGGAAGGCTACCTCGGGCTCTATCATCCAGAACTCTGCCAGGTGGCGTGGGGTGTTGCTGTTCTCGGCACGGAAGGTGGGGCCGAAGGTGTAGATGGCACCTAAGGCGGTTGCTCCTAACTCGCCCTCCAACTGACCGCTTACGGTAAGGGAGGTCTGTTCGCCGAAGAAGTCGTCATCATAGATGATCTTTCCCTGCTCGTCCTTCTTCAGGTCATAGAGGTTCTTGGTGGTTACCTGGAACATATTTCCGGCTCCCTCGCAGTCGGATGCTGTGATGAGGGGGGTATGGAAATAGAAGTATCCGTGCTCGTGGAAATAGGTGTGGATAGCCATTGCCATGTTATGGCGAATGCGCAGGATGGCGCCAAAGAGGTTGGTGCGGGGGCGCAGGTGTGCCACGGTGCGAAGGTATTCCATAGAGGCACCTTTCTTCTGCAGAGGATAGGTGTTATCGCAGTCACCCAGAATCTCGATGGCTGTGGCCTGAATCTCGCTGGCCTGACCGGCGGCGGGGCTCTCTACCAATTTGCCTTCAACACTGATGCAGGCTCCTGTGGTGATACGCTTTATTGTCTCCTCGGGGAAATTGCCCTCGTCGCCTACAATCTGTATGCTCTTGACGGTGCTGCCGTCATTCAGGGCTACGAAGAATATTCCCTTAGAACCTCGCTTGGAGCGTACCCAGCCTTTTACACATATATCTGAACCGAAGTCTGTACGCTTCAGTGCGTCAATTACTTTTGTTCTTTTCATAACCTGTAATTGTGAATTATGAATTATTCAAACGCTCCCATGCGCAGCATGTTCACTTCCTGCTCGGTAAGGTAGCGCCAGTCGCCGCGGCGTACGTTCTTCTTGGTCAAGCCGGCAAAGAATACGCGGTCCAGCTTGATGACTTTATAGCCCAGGCTCTCGAAGATACGGCGTACGATACGGTTACGGCCGCTGTGAATCTCGATACCTACCTGCTTGCGGTCTGTATCGCTGGCATAGTCAATGGCATCTGCATGTATCTCGCCGTCCTCCAGCTGAATGCCGTCGGCAATCATGCGCATGTCGGCTGCGGTGACGTTCTTATTGAGGTACACGTGATAGATTTTCTTCTTCATGAACTGGGGGTGGGTAAGCTTGCTGGCCAGCTCGCCGTCATTGGTGAGCAGGAGCACACCGGTAGTGTTGCGGTCCAGACGGCCTACGGGGTAGATACGTTCGCGGCAGGCTCCCTTCACAAGGTCCATAACGGTCTTGCGGTTCTGTGGGTCATCGCTGGTGGTTACGTAGTCCTTGGGCTTATTGAGCAGGATGTAAACCTTCTTCTCGATGCTTACCAGCTGGTCATGGAACAGTACGGAGTCGGAACGCTTAATCTTGGTTCCCAGCTCGGTTACTACCTGTCCGTTTACGCTTACTACGCCTGCCTCGATGAAGCTGTCGGCCTCACGACGGCTGCAAACACCTGCATTGGCCAGGAACTTGTTCAGACGGATTGGTTCATCGGGATCTACGTGAGTCTCCTTGTACTCAATCTGCTTCTTCATGCTGTACTTGGCATTGGGATTGTAGCCGGCTGTACGGGGGCGATAGCCGCCGCCACGGGGTCCTCCCTTGGGTGCGTAGCCGCCCTGGCGTGACTGATAGCCACCCTGACGGGGGCGCTGATAGCCGCCTTCGCCGCCTGCATTGTAACGGGGACGGGGCTGATAGCCGCCTTCGCCGCCTGCGTTATAACGGGGACGGGGCTGATAGCCGCCTTCGCCGCCTGCATTGTAACGGGGGCGCTGCTGATAGCCGCCGGCGCCGCCTGCGTTGTAGCGGGGACGCTGCTGATAACCGCCTTCACCGCCTGCATTGTAGCGGGGACGGCTTACCTGGCCTTCAGTATTGCTGCTGAAAGCGGGACGGTTAATACGTGGACGCATCACGCGGCCCTGACTGTTATATCTGGGGGTGCGACTGTTTTCACTGCCATACTGAGGGCGATAACCGTCACGGTCTGAACTCTCATTCTTCTCGGAGAACTTCTCTCTCCAGCTTTCGTCTTCTGTAATCATAATCCTTGTTTTTGTATAAAAGTGTTTCTTATAATGATGTTAATATATTATATACCTATATATGTATGAGGGGTGATTGCCCGCAGTTCATCCTTCACAGATTCGCTGACATTGAGCTCCTCGATGAAATTCTTGATGGTTGCCTCGTCGATTCCCTTTCCTGTACGGGTGAGTGCCTTGAGTGCCTCATAGGGGTGTGGATAGGCTTCACGGCGCAGGATGGTCTGGATGGCCTCGGCGCATACGGCCCAGCAGTTGTCCAGGTCGCGGTTGATGGCATCCTGGTTCAGTACCAGCTTGCGCAGGCCCTTCAGGGTGCTGTTGATGCTGATAAGCATGTGACCCAGGGGTACACCTACGTTACGCAGTACGGTACTGTCCGTGAGGTCGCGCTGCAGGCGGCTTACGGGCAGCTTCTGGCTCAGGTGCAGCAGGATGGCGTTGGCAATGCCCAGGTTACCCTCTGAGTTCTCGAAGTCGATGGGGTTTACCTTGTGGGGCATGGCGCTGGAGCCTACCTCGCCGGCCTTGATCTTCTGACGGAAGTACTCCATGGAGACGTATTGCCAGAAGTCGCGGTCCAGGTCGATGATGATGGTGTTGATACGCTTCATGGCATCGAAGATGGCGCCTAAGCTGTCATAGTTGCTGATCTGGGTGGTATATTCCTCGCGCTCCAGGCCCAGTTTCTCGGAAACGAACTTGGAACCGAACTCGCGCCAGTTGTACTGGGGATAGGCTACGTGATGTGCGTTGAAGTTACCGGTGGCACCGCCGAACTTGGCGGTTACGGGGCACTGACGCAGCATCTCGAGCTGACGCTGCAGACGATATACGAATACCATTACCTCCTTACCCAGGCGGGTGGGGCTTGCGGGCTGTCCGTGTGTCTTGGCCAGCATGGGCACGTCCTTCCATTCCTCGGCATAGGTGGAGAGCTGGCCTATCAGTTCCTGCAGGAGGGGGTAGTAAACCTGCTCCAGGGCTTCCTTGACGCTGAGGGGAACGCTGGTATTGTTGATGTCCTGTGAGGTGAGGCCGAAGTGGATGAACTCTTTATAGGCCTTCAGACCTCCGATGGCGTCAAACTGCTCCTTGATGAAATACTCTACAGCCTTGACGTCATGGTTGGTAACCTGTTCTATATCCTTTACACGCTGTGCGTCTTCCTCTGAGAAATTCAGATAGATGTTTCTCAGGCGGACAAACAGATCCCGGGGGAATGATGCCAGCTGGGGGAGGGGTAACTCGCAAAGCGTGATGAAATACTCAATCTCGACTCTTACGCGGTAACGGATAAGAGCATACTCTGAAAAATAATCGGCCAATGATTCTGTCTTGCCGCGATAGCGACCGTCAATAGGGGATATCGCTGTCAATAAATCCAATTCCATAGCGAAAACTAATACGTGCTTCGAATGTAAATATGTATAATTTCAATGCAAAAGAGTGGGCGTTGACGGATTCGAACCGCCGACCCTCTGCTTGTAAGGCAGATGCTCTGAACCAGCTGAGCTAAACGCCCGTTTCTTAAGAGGTTTGCGGGAAATATCTGTGGGCGTTGACGGATTCGAACCGCCGACCCTCTGCTTGTAAGGCAGATGCTCTGAACCAGCTGAGCTAAACGCCCGATAGCAAGTCCTCTCAAGAAATGCGGAGCAAAGTTAACACAATTCTGCGGACCTGCAAAATATTTCCGTAAATATTTTTATTTAGATGCGAAACGTTGTGACTGCTCCTCAATCAGTGCTTTATCCTGGAAGTAGTTAATCTTCATGGCCCGGCGTACTTCGTCCATTGTCTGGCAGGCTACCTCGCGGGCTGTCTGACAACCCTTCTGCAGGATGTCATATACCATGGGAATGTCCTTCTCGAACTCGGCACGGCGCTGACGGATGGGCTCCAGGGTCTCCTGCAGTACGCTCATAAGGAGCTTCTTGCACTTCATATCACCCAGACCGCCGCGTGTATAATGGTCCTTCATCTCCTGAAGGGTCTGGTAATCGGTGGTCATGGCGGCTACCATCTCGTCTGTGGCGAAGGCGTCCAGGTAGGTGAAGACGGTGTTGCCCTCCAGGTGGCCGGGGTCTGAAACCTGCAGGTGGGTGGGGTCTGTGTACATGCCCTTTACCTTACGGTTCACTTCGTCGGCAGGGTCGGACAGGTAGATGCAGTTGCCCAGGCTCTTACTCATCTTGGCCTTTCCGTCCGTACCGGGCAGGCGCAGGCAGGCTGCGTTGTCCGGAAGGAGGATGTTGGGCTCGATAAGGGTGTCACCGTAGATGTTGTTGAACTTGCGTACAATTTCGCGGCACTGTTCCAGCATGGGTTCCTGGTCCTCGCCGGCAGGTACTGTGGTGGCCTTGAACATGGTGATGTCTGCTGCCTGAGAGATGGGGTAGGTGAAGAATCCTACGGGAATGCTCTCGCCGCTGAAGCCGCGCATCTGTACCTCGGTCTTGACGGTGGGGTTGCGTTGCAGACGGCTTACGCTGACCATATCCATGAAGTAGAAGGAGAGCTCGCACAGTTCGGGTATCTGACTCTGGATGAACAGGGTGCTCTTGGCGGGGTCAAGGCCTGCTGCCAGATAGTCGAGGGCTACCTCAATGACGTTCTGGCGAACCTTCTCGGGGTTCTCGATGTTGTCGGTCAGGGCCTGTGCGTCGGCCTCGAAAATGAATATCTTGTCATACAGGCCGGAGTTCTGCAGTTCTACTCTGCGCCTTAATGAGCCTACATAGTGGCCGATGTGAAGTTTGCCTGTGGGGCGGTCGCCCGTAAGAATGATCTTTTCTGTTGGTTCCATTATATTATAGTGTAATATGATTTGTTACCTGTTTATGTTCAGCGCCCGAACATTTTCTCTATCTGGCTGTGTTCCAGGACGGAGACAATGATCTGGCCTGTGGGGCCGAGGTTGGGGTTCTGGCATTGGAAGAGTTCGCCCAGGAGGGATTCCATCTCCTGATTGGTGAGTACCTGCCCGGCTACAATGGCTGCGTTACGGGCCATTACCAGGGCGATGCGGTGCTGCAGCTCGTTCTCTGCGCCGGTTTCTTTTTCCTTGGCGGTCTCTACCATCTGGGTGAGTACGGCCACGGGGTTGGCTCCTTTCAGGTCGGAGGGAACACCGTTGACGGAGAAGCTGCCGCCACCCAGTGACTCTATGTCGAATCCGAGGGATACAAGCTCGTCTGTCATATCCTGGAAGAGGGTGGCGTCAGACGGGGGGAGCTGTAGTATCTCGGGGAAGAGCAGTCCCTGGGAGGAGGAGCTGTGCCCCTGCATCTGCCTGAGGAACCGGTCATAAAGAATGCGGACATGTGCGCGGTGCTGGTCCACCAGCATCAGGCCTGTCTGTACGGGGGTCAGGATATACTGGCCGCGGTACTGGAAGTGGCAGCTGCTCATTTCCATTCCGCCGGATGCCTCGTCGGTAAAGAGGTCCTGCTTATTCCCGGGCTGAATCTCTGTCATGGGTTCGCTGACGGAGTCGGCTTTCTCAATGTCGGCATAGAGCTGTTCCCAGTTGACGGGGGCGTGCTTCCTGCTTCCGGCCTCGCTGGAGCGGAAGGGGTTATAGTTGTTGTCCACCTGTACATGCGGGGCATGTACTTCTGCGGTGGAATGGAAGTCAAAGGCGGGGATGTCCGGGCGGCCTTCCACATCGAAGTCGATGGTGGGGACGGCATTGAACTTGCCCAGAGAGTCCTTGATGGCAGCCACCAGGATCTGCCAGATAGCCGAGTCGTTCTCGAATTTGATCTCGGTCTTGGTGGGATGGATGTTTACGTCAATATTGGAGGGGTCCACCTGGAAGTACAGGAAGTAGGGAATCTGCTCGCCCTCGGGGATGAGGTGGGCGTAGGCTTCGAGTACTGCCTTATGGAAATAGGGGTGGCGCATGTACCGGCCGTTGACGAAGAAGAACTGGTTGGTGTTTTTCTTGCGGGCGGTTTCGGGCTTGCCTACGAATCCTGTTATCCGGGCCAGTGTGGTGTCCACATCCACGGAAAGTAACTGTTCGTTCAGCTTCTTGCCGAATACATTGACGATACGCTGTCTCAGGTTGCCGGGGGGCAGTTCGGTCATGACCTCGCCGTTATGCGAGAAGGAGAATGCTACCGTGGGGTTGACCAGTGCGATGCGCTCAAACTCCTGTATGATATTGTTCAGTTCTGTCTGGTTGGACTTCAGGAACTTCCGGCGGGCGGGTATATTATAGAAGAGGTTGCGTACCTGGAAGTTGGCGCCTACCGGACATGAGCAGGGCTCCTGGCTTACGATCTGAGAGCCTTCGATGCTGAGGTCTGTTCCCAGTTCGCTGTCTATGGTTCTGGTCTGTAGGCGTACCTGTGCCACGGCGGCAATGGATGGCAGGGCTTCGCCCCTGAATCCCATGGTGTGCAGGGAGTAGAGGTCTTCGGCCTGGCGGATCTTGGAGGTGGCATGGCGTTCAAATGCCGTGCGGGCATCCTGCCGGCTCATTCCCTTTCCGTCATCAATGACCTGAATAGAGGTACGGCCGGCATCCTCAACGAGTACATCAACCGTTGACGCACCGGCGTCAATGGCGTTCTCCATCAGTTCCTTGATGACTGATGCGGGACGCTGCACAACCTCGCCTGCTGCTATCTGGTTGGCAACTGAGTCTGGAAGTAGGTGAATGATATCCATAGGTTTATGACTTGCCTGTCATGATAAATCTCCATATAATATAAAGGACGAATATGAGAAGGATTGCCAGAGGCCATCCGATTCTGGCACCGTGCTCCTTGTAGCGCTGGGCGCGAGGGGTGTAGTTGATGAAGGTGCCCTTGAACTTGGCGGGGTTATAGGTTTCTTCCCGGGCGGGCTGTGCATTACCTTTCCCGCGCTCTGCCTGCTCAACCAACTTCTGCAGCTTCTCCTTGCGTTCGTCGGTATAGATACTGACCCGCCTGAACTTGCGGGGCTGCCTTGCGCTGAACAATCCCATATCTCTTGTCCTCCTTTTTTGTTACTATTGTTTGATATCCGACAGTTTCTGCTTGGGTGCTACGCGCTGAACGCTTTTCTTCAGCTCGCTGCCGGCTTTCTTGCCACGCCAATTGAATACGTCCATCTTATCCGTGGGTCTGATATAGTCAAACCAAGCGAAGTTGGACAGGTACAGCTCGTCGGCCGGTATCATGGGAACCGGGTACATTATACCTGTGGCGGCCGGCATCCATACGTAGTCCACTTTCTTATTCTGAATATACAGTTTCAGCAATGTGGTCTCGGTGTGGTTCATCTCCACCATTACGCTGTCCTCGTTGAAGGGGTAGTAGTTGAAGTACACGTTGCCGTGTGTGGTGGACAGGTACATTTCGCCGTCCTGGAAGTAGAAGTGCATCTCGTGACCTGCTATCTGATTGTAGTGGATGCTGTCAATCTTCTCTACGGACAGGGCCTGGCGCAACACCTGCACGCTGTCCAGGGTGCTGTCATTGAAGAAGGATCTGATTTCCTCGCCTAACATCTGCTGGCCGTTCTGCCATAGGATGGGGTCATAGTACATGACCAGGCAGGAGTCCTGTGAGTTATAGACCATGGAGTCGCATACGGCCTGCACATCCTCACGGAAGGCTCGCACCTTACGGTAGGCATGCAGCACTCTGTACATGCTGTCGGTATCTATGTAGTAGGTGAAGACTTTGAAAGTGTCCGCATGGGCAAAAAGGGTGTCCTTCTGGGAGAAGTCAATGACCATGGCGCTGTCATAGGCTTCGCAATAGCCGATGCTGTCAACGTAATAGCAGTAATTGCCGGAGAGCATGTTCTTGTTCTCGGTATCGGTATAGATGAAGTTGCCGAAGGCTTCGCCCACCTTGGTGGCTCCGTCCCATACTACGCTGTCGCCCGTCAGGCGTTTGCCTTCATGGGTCAGGATGCTTCTGTCAAGCATATAGGACTCGTCCGTCCTGGTGTTGTAGTAACCTAATTCGGAGTAGATGTGGCTTTCGCCGTTCTCGATATTGGAGGGGCCTACCACATGTGCAATGGCTGTATTGGTGTTATAATATAAGGTATCGGATACCAGAATGGTCTTGGGAGGTTCAGGCGGTTCGGGGTTTACCAGTCTGACGTTATAGTTGAAGACGGCCTGGCGGGTGGAGGGCTGGTATTCGCCCCAGTCGCTGGTCAGCTCGTTGCCTTGATCCAGCAGACGGCCGCCCTCGAAGAAGTAGCCCAGGTCGTAGATGCGGTCATAGTCCAGGCTGTCAGTATAGAGTGTGGTCTTGAGGTGTTTCAACACTACATTGTAGCGGGCACGCGCCAGACGGTCTATACCATTATAATACAGTACGTCGCTGGTAAGGGTCAGGGTATCGCCTTGCAGCATGCGTACATTGCCGTAGGCGTCAAAGGAGTTGGAGGCTTCGTAGAACAGGGCGCTGTCACAATACATGAGTGTACCCTCGTGGCTGAACCTGACGTTTCCTACCAGGAACTGCGCGGTCTGGTGAAGCCGCTCGTCAAAGTACAGTTTGTCAGCGTGCAGCAGATGCACACGACTGTCCTTGCCTGCCGTTTTTACGCTATTGTTATTGGCTGTCTTACGGACAGGGGTGATTGCAAATAGCAGACAAACGCCAAACAGGATGAGTGTACATATTGCTGAGAGACGATGGTTCATCACTTAATCCAACCGGGATACTGGAACTCGCAGTCGCGCCAGTCCGGATTGATCCTGATGTAGGTGGTGCGCTGTTTTTCCTTAATCCAATCAAGTATTGTCTTTTCTTTCTTATCCTCTTCTACTACGCTCTTCAGAATCTGGTAGTCTTCGGACAGACTGGCTCTGTGTGAGTTGATTCTGTTTTTCAGCTTGGCGATGGCGCATACGGTCTTACCCTTGGCGTTGACCATCATGAAGGGCTTGGATATCTCGCCTATCTGCATGGTGCTTACAACACGGGCCAGTTCGGGGGAGAACGTGGACAGTTCGCCCATCTCGAACCTGGTGGTTGTGATGCGCTCGCTTGTACGTTCGTCTATCTTGGTGTTTGACAGGATACCGCGGTTGTTACGGGTGTCCTTGTCATCCGAGGCGTACATGACGGCTTCCTCGAAGGTTACTTTTTCGCGGCGGATCTGCTCGGCGATGGAATCCAGGTGAACCAGCGCGGTGTCAATGTCCTGCTGCAGGACTTCGGGACGCTTAAGGATATGGCGGCATTTGATTTTGTCGCCACGCTTGTCTATGAGCTGGATGATATGATAGCCGAACTCGCTCTGCGCTATCTTGCTTATCTTGGAAGGGTCTGTCAGGCTGAAGGCTACGTTGGCAAAGCCCGGGTCCAGTTCGCCACGGCCCATATACGGCATCTCACCACCCTGTCGGGCTGAGCCCGGGTCCTCGGAATACAGTCGGGCGAGGGTAGAGAAGGAGGTTGAGCCTTCATGTACTCGTTCGGTATATTCCCTGAGGGTGTTCTTGACGCGGTCTATCTCTTCCTGATGGATGCGGGGCTGCTGCACCAGCAGCTGTACTTCTACCTGTGTGGGAATCAGGGGCAGGCTGTCTTCGGGCAGGTCCTTGAAATACCGGCGGACTTCCGCGGGGGTGACCTTGATGTCCTCTGTCAGCTTTTCACGCATCTTGCGCATGGTCAGGGAGGTTTTGTATTGGTCAAAGTAGTTCTCGCGCAGCTGGGCCATTGTCATTCCCGAGTATTCCTCCAGTTTCTCCTTGGAGCCGGCATACAGTATTCTTTCGTTGATTTCCTGCTCTACATAGGGGGTTATCTCTGCGTCTGTTACCTCTATACTGTCAATGGCTGCCTGATGGAGGAAGAGTTTCTGGATGGCTAACTGCTCGGGGATAATGCAATAGGGATTTCCGGAGACGGAACTTCCGAACTCCAGACGGCGTTTCTCGACGTCGGACCTCAGGATGGCTTCGTCACCTACTACCCATACTACCTCATCTATCACATTGCCCTGATTGCTCTGGGCGAGGGAAAAGATGCTGTAGGCAAACAGGCATGCCAGGAATTTGTATCTGCCGCGGATCTTCATAGGTATTAATGATTATTTACTGTTTTCAGCACGTCCTCGTGTATCTCGAATGTATAGCGCTTTCTCAGTTCGGCTACATATTCGTCTTCACGCACTCGCTGGTAGTCGGTAACTACCAGGTTGCTGATGTCTGTCCAATCGGAGGGTCCTTTCTTCAGTACCTTTCCTACAATGGCTACGTATGGATAATCCTTGATGGGATTCAGTTTGGCGTTCTTGTCCTTCAGGGCCAGTACATCCACATTGGCATTGTCGCCTTTCTGGAAGAGGCGGCGCTCCATACGGACGGTTACGCTGTCCTTGTTGAACTGCTCGCGGATACGGGCTGTCCACTTGTCCTCGGGGATTCCCTTGAGGAACTTCCTGACGGCTTTTACGTCGGCCTGGTTCTTACAGTAGTAAACCATTCCGCGGAAGTGGGGCTCCTTCCAGGCATACTTCTTCTTATTTGCCTTGAAGTAGGACTTCAGGCCTGTGGTATCCTTGCTGGCGGGCTCCCATACGTTCCGGCTGCACTCTTCAAAGAGCAGCAGACCGTCATGGTACTCTTTTACCAGGTATTTCAGCTCGTCGTCCTGAGCGCAGAGGCGTTCGGTCTCCTCATCCAGAATCTCCTCAACGGTCTTCTGGGGTGATGAATGCTGTGCCATGGAGTCCAGTACCTGTGTGGCAAGCTGGTTCTCAAGTCCCTGGCTTTCCAGGTAGCGTCGGATTTTCGCCTTCAAATCGTCATAACTCTCCAACGGCTTCTTGTCCATCAGTTTTATGATATGGTATCCTACCGTTGAAAGGAAAGGTTCGGAATACTGGCCTACCTCCAATGAGTAGGCTACGTCCTCAAACTCCTTCAGGGTCTGGTTAGGACCGATCCAGGGCAGGACTCCTCCACGGGAGGCTGAGCCCGGATCCTGGGATACCTGCTTGGCCAGTTCGGCAAAGTCGGCTCCGTTCTTAATCTCCTGATAGACGGAATCTATGCGGGCCTTGGCAGCTGCCTGAACGTCTTCGGTAGCTGTCTGGGGTACGCGCAGGAAAATATGTGCAGGCTGTAAAAGATCCTTGCCCTGAAGGCTTTCCAGCATCTGGGCATAGTACTTCCGGCATTCGTCCTCCATTGCGTTCTGGGGAATCAGCAACGGACGGATCTGCTGGTCACGATACTGGCGGAATTCCTTCTGGTAGCTGGTAAGCGTATCCAGCTTATTGTCCAGCGCAGCCAATACCTTCAGCTTGTAGTTGATAAAAAGCTGTGCGTATTCCTCGATACTCTTCTTGTCCAGAACGCCTTCAGAATTGTTCTTGTTGTAGTTGTACTCGAACTCGCTGCGGGGTACGGGCTGTCCGTTGATGTGCATCACGATGGGGTCATCCTGCGCATTGGCACCGGCACCTGCAACGAGGAACAGAATTGAACACAGAATCTTTTTCATACCTTATTATACATTATACTGTTATTGGGGACGGCTGTAGTTGGGAGCCTCGCTGGTGATTGTCACGTCATGGGGATGGCTCTCCAGTACGCCGGCGTTTGTAATGCGTACGAATTTGGCGTTATGAAGCTGCTCGATGGTGCCTGCTCCGCAGTATCCCATGCCGCTGCGCAGACCGCCTACCAACTGGAAGATGACTTCCTGTACGGTTCCCTTGTAAGGAACGCGGCCGGCGATACCTTCGGGTACCAGCTTCTTCACATCCTTGACACCAGCCTGGAAGTAACGGTCCTTGCTGCCGCATTCCATAGCCTCCAGTGAGCCCATGCCTCGGTAGCTCTTGAACTTACGTCCGTTATAGATGATGGTGTCGCCGGGACTTTCCTCTGTTCCTGCTACCAGTGAGCCGATCATAACGCTGTAGCCTCCGGCTGCCAATGCCTTTACGACGTCACCGCTGTAACGCAAGCCGCCGTCGGCAATCAGGGGCACTCCTGTACCCTTCAATGCACAGGCTACATCATATACGGCACTCAGCTGGGGTACACCTACACCGGCTACCACGCGGGTGGTACAGATACTGCCGGGGCCGATACCTACCTTCACACCATCGGCACCTGCCTCTACGAGCATGCGGGCCGCATCACCTGTGGCAATGTTTCCTACGATGATATCTACGTTGGGGAAGTTCTTCTTAGCCTCCTTCAGTTTCTCAATCACGAATTTGCTGTGACCGTGTGCCGTATCAATGATGATGGCATCCACACCGGCATCTACCAGGGCCTTCATTCTCTCCAGCGTGTCGGCGGTAACACCAACACCGGCTGCTACGCGCAGACGTCCCTTGCTGTCCTTGCAGGCCATGGGCTTGTCCTTGGCCTTGGTAATGTCCTTATAGGTGATAAGGCCTATGAGCTTGTTGTCCTCGTCCACAACGGGGAGTTTCTCAATCTTGTTCTCCTGCAGAATCTTGGCAGCTGCTACCAGGTCGGTCTGTACGTGTGTGGTGACAAGGTTCTCGCATGTCATCACGTCATCAATCATGCGGTTCAGGTTCAGCTCGAAACGGAGGTCGCGATTGGTGACGATACCTACCAGGTGACGCTCGTTGTCCACTACGGGGATACCGCCGATGTGATATTCGTTCATCAGGTCCATGGCGTCGGCAACGGTACTGCCTAACTGTATGGTTACGGGGTCGTAAATCATACCGTTCTCGGCTCGCTTGACGATGGCTACCTGGCGGGCCTGCTCCTCGATGCTCATGTTCTTGTGGATAACGCCAATACCGCCTTCACGGGCAATGGCAATGGCCATGGGAGCCTCTGTAACCGTATCCATTGCGGCGGTTACAAAGGGAATCTTCAACTCTATGTTACGTGAGAAACGGGTTGAAAGTTCTACCGTACGGGGCAATTCCTCGGAGTAAGCGGGAACCAACAGGACGTCGTCATAAGTCAGGCCGTCCATAATAATCTTGTCTGCAATAAATGAAGCCATATATTATATAGAATTTATTGCGTGCAAAAGTACAAAAAAAAACTGATTATTACGGCACAATAAATGCCAAATTTTCTTAATTAGCCATTTCCGAGAGGAACTTGATGCGAACAAGGCGGATTTCTGTTTCGGTATAGTCCTCTCCCAGGGCATCCAGAGCCTCGTCCAAATCATCTGTCTCAGACTCTTCCATGAAGTAGTCATAGATGTCCTGCATGTCGTCCTCGTCCATTATATCCTCGATATAATAGTCAATGTTCAGCTTGGTTCCGCTATAGACAATGGTCTCTATCTCGTCCAGCAGTTCCTCCATTGTCAGACCCTTGGCCTTGGCAATGTCCTCAAGGGCCAGTTTGCGGTCTATACCCTCGATGATACTTACCTTGTTCTTGCTCTTGTTTACTACGGTACGGACACGCAGGTCCTCCAGGCGTTCTATCTCGTTCTCCTCGCAGTATTTGGCTATCAGCTCGCAGAATTCCTTGCCGTAGCGGGCAGCCTTGCCTTCGCCTACGCCTCTGATGTTCTTCAGTTCCTCTATCGAGATGGGGTAGGAGGTTGCCATGTCCTCCAGAGAGGGGTCCTGGAATATAACGTATGGGGGAACGCCCTTCTTCTCCGCGATGCTCTTGCGCAGGGACTTCAGCATGCAGAACAGGGTTTCGTCCAGCACGGCAGTTCCGCCGATGTTGGGCTCCTCGTATTCGTCAAACTCGTTGTCCTTTGAAATCCAGAACTCAACGGGATGCTGCATGAACCTTCTTCCTTCTGCTGTAATCTTCAGCAGGCCGTAGTTCTCCACTTCCTTCTCAATGTAACCTGAGATCATTCCCTGGCGGATGACGGCATTCCAGAAACTGGATTCATACTTGTCACCACAGCCGAAGCAGTCCAGGTCCTCGTGCCGGTGCGAGATGATTTCTTCCGTCTCGCGTCCTATCAGGATGTCCACCACATGGTTGACCTTGAAGTTGCCCTTGATGATATCTATGACTTGCAGGGCCAGCAGCAGTTCCTGAGAGGCTTCCTGCTTCTCCTTCGGATGGCGGCAGTTGTCGCAGTTGCCGCAGTTGTCCGGTTCGTATTCCTCTCCGAAATAGTGAAGGAGGAATTTCCTGCGGCAGATGGAGGTTTCCGCATAGGCTGAGGTCTCCTGCAGTAACTGACGCCCGATGTCCTGTTCGGCAACGGGTTTCCCTTCCATGAACTTCTCCAGTTTGCGCAGGTCCTTGGGGGAATAGAATGTCAGGCAGTAGCCTTCCCCTCCGTCACGTCCGGCACGTCCGGTCTCCTGGTAATAACCCTCCAGGCTCTTGGGGATATCATAGTGAATGACGAATCTCACGTCCGGTTTGTCAATTCCCATGCCGAAGGCGATGGTGGCCACGATAACATCCAGACGTTCCATCAGGAAGTCATCCTGGGTCTCGCTCCTGACCTGTGACTCCATACCTGCATGGTAGGCGCGGGCGTTAATCTGGTTGGCACGCAGAATCTCTGCCAGTTCCTCCACCTTTTTACGGCTCAGGCAGTAGATAATACCGCTCTTGCCTTTATGCTGCATAATGAAGCGGATGATGTCCTTGTCCACGTCCTTGGTCTTCGGGCGTACCTCGTAGTACAGGTTGGGTCTGTTGAACGAGCTTTTGAACTCTGTGGCGTCCATCATTCCCAGGTTTTTCTTGATGTCCCCCCTTACCTTGTCCGTTGCTGTGGCGGTCAGCGCAATGATGGGCGCTTCGCCTATCTGGGATACTATGGGGCGGATACGTCTGTACTCGGGACGGAAATCATGACCCCATTCTGAGATACAATGAGCCTCGTCAACGGCATAGAACGAAATCTTGACACTTGTCAGGAAACTGACGTTGTCATCCTTGGTCAGGGATTCGGGAGCTACATACAGCAGTTTTGTTCTGCCGGCCTTGACATCCCGCTTGACAATGTCAATCTGGGTCTTGGTCAGGGAGGAATTCAGAAAATGGGCAATACCGTCATCCTCGCTCACCTGGCGGATGGCATCCACCTGGTTCTTCATCAGGGCTATAAGCGGGGATATGACAATAGCCGTACCTTCCATCAGCAGGGCCGGCAACTGGTAACACAGAGACTTGCCTCCTCCGGTGGGCATCAGTACAAAAGTGTCATGCCCAGCCAATACATTACGTATAATAGCTTCCTGGTCGCCTTTGAAGCAGTCAAAGCCGAAGTAATGTTTCAGTTGTTCCGTCAGATTTATATTCTCCATGTGGTATTATCCGCAAATCTTATTACAAAGTTATAATCTTTTTCCGATATAATACAAATTTTCGGGCAGGAAATTTAAGATTAACAATCAAAAAAAATGGAAGGAACCTCTCCGGCTCCTTCCATTTTAATATAATTCTCTGTATTTTTATGCAGTAAGATGGTGTGACTTCTCGATTTGCCTGCGTGCATAATCCGCTGTGACCACAAACTCTTTTTCCTTGCCCGAGGGCGCATCATACTGGGCGTCTATCATAACAGCCTCCATAATGCTGCGCAGTCCCCTGGCTCCCAGTTTGTATTCCACCGCCTTGTCAACGATGTACTCCAGGGCTTCCGGCTCGAATGTCAGCTTGATGCCGTCCATCCCGAAGAGCTTTATCTGCTGCTTCACGAGGGAATTCTTCGGCTCGGTAAGGATATTGCGCAACGCCTCACGGTCCAGCGGGTTCAGATAGGTGAGGACGGGCAGTCGGCCGATAATCTCGGGGATGAGGCCGAAGCTCTTCAGGTCCTGGGGAACGATGTACTTCATCAGGTCCTTGGAGTCAATCTTCTGCTGATGCTGAACGCTGTTATAGCCGACAACGTGCGTATTCAGTCGCTGGGCAATCTTCTTCTCTATTCCGTCGAAGGCACCGCCGCAGATGAAGAGTATGTTACGGGTATCCACATGAATGTAGTCCTGGTCAGGGTGCTTCCGGCCTCCCTTGGGCGGAACATTCACGATTGAGCCTTCCAGCAATTTGAGCAGGCCCTGCTGAACACCCTCTCCGCTTACGTCACGGGTGATGCTGGGGTTGTCTGACTTGCGGGCAATCTTGTCAATCTCATCAATGAATACAATGCCGCGCTCTGCCGCCTTGACATCGAAGTCGGCAACCTGAAGCAGGCGGCTCAGAATGCTCTCCACATCTTCTCCCACATAACCGGCCTCAGTAAAGACGGTGGCGTCCACAATGGTGAAGGGGACTTTCAGCAGCTTGGCAATGGTTCTTGCCATCAGGGTCTTGCCGGTTCCTGTGGAACCTACCATGATGACGTTGCTCTTCTCTATTTCCACGCCGTCATCCTCCTTCTTCTGTCCGAGCCTCTTATAGTGATTGTAAACGGATACGGCCAGATAGCGTTTGGCGTCATCCTGCCCAATCACATACTGGTCCAGGTATTCCTTGATCTGCCTGGGCTTGGGTATATCCTTCAAGCCGAATTCGCTGGCAGAACCGGGAGCCCTGAGGCCGATGTTCTCCTGTACAATCTGATAGGCCTGTGTGGCGCAATCGCTACAGATGTAGCCGTTGATTCCCGTCAACAACAGGGGTACGTCCTTCTCCGAGCGTCCGCAAAACGAACATTTGTTATGCTTCTGTGTTGCCATTCCTTACTGTTTCTTAGCCAATACCTGATCAATCATTCCGTATTCCTTGGCTTCCTGAGCCGTCATCCAGTAGTCGCGGTCGCTGTCAGCCCATACCTTGTCAAAGTCTGTATGAGAGTGATTGGCAATGATGGTATAGAGTTCCTTCTTCAGTTTCTGAATCTCACGTGCGGTAATCTCTATGTCGCTGGCCTGACCCTGAGCGCCGCCCATAGGCTGGTGAATCATAATCCTGCTGTGTGTAAGGGCGCTACGCTTGCCCTCTGCTCCTGCCACCATCAGCACGGCAGCCATACTTGCGGCCATACCTGTACAGATTGTGGCTACGTCGCTGCTGATGAACTGCATCGTGTCATAGATGCCAAGTCCGGCATATACACTTCCGCCGGGGCTGTTTACATAGATGCTGATATCCTTGCCGGGATCCACGCTGTCCAGGTACAGGAGCTGAGCCTGCAGGGTATTGGCGGTATAGTCGTCAATCTGCGTACCCAGGAAAATGATACGGTCCATCATCAAACGGCTGAATACGTCCATCTGGGTCACATTCAGTTGGCGTTCCTCCAGAATGTAGGGGTTAAGATACTGGTTCTGTGCGCTGATTACGTCATCCAGAACCATACTGTTCATACCCAAGTGGCGAGTAGCGTATTTTTTGAAGTCGTTATTCATTTCTTTTGTATGTCTGTTTGATTAAGTGAAACAGGGACGGCCCTCGGACCGCCCCCTGTTATCTGATTATGTTGTTTTATCGCTCTGAATGCAAGAAGGCAGCTTACTTCTTCTTGCTGTCCTTTTTGTTCTCCTTCTCGAAGAGCTTGTTGAACTCCTCCAGGGAAACGGCCTTCTCTGTCAGCTTGACAGTCTCCTTAGCCTTGGCAACAATCTTGTTCTCGACGGTACGGGCTACCAGACCCTCAGCCTGCTGCTGGTTCTTCAGCATCTCGTTGGCATAGTTGGTCAGGACATCGTCTGGCAGGTTGGTCATGCCGTACTGGGCAAACTGCATACGTGTGGCGGCCTTGGCTGTCTCCAGGACATCAGCCTGCTCAACCTTCACCTCGAACTGGTCAGAGAGCTGCTCCTTAATCAGGTGCCATGTCAGTTCGTCCAGGCTGGGCTTGAAGTTCTCCTCAATGTAGGCATCGTCCTTGTCTGTATTGTTCTGCTTCATGATGCGCTTCAGCATAGCCTCGGGATACTCCAGCTCGCCGATACGCTTAACCAGGTAAGCACGCAGGTCCTGCAGGAACTTGTAGTCGCTGTCGGCCACGAAACTGTTCTTCATATCCTCGGCGATTCTAGCGCGGAAGTCCTTCTCGTTCTTTACCACACCCTCGCCCAGAACCTGGTCGAAGAGGGCCTGGTCAACCGCAGCAGCCTCGAATCGGGTAATCTCTGTTACCTGGAAGCTGAAATCGTCCTTCATGTTGGCAGCCTCCTCCTTGCTGATCTTCAGCAGGCTTGCCAGCTCAACATCGCTACCGTTGTATGCCTTGAAGGGGTTCAGTACGATAACGTCGTTTACCTTGGCGCCGTCGAACTTGGCCTTCTCATCGTCATTCTTCATGTAGTTGGGCAGCATAACGGCATTCTCTACCTGAATACCCCCCTCCAGGGTATTGCCCTTCTTGTCCAGCTGAGCCATAATACCCTTTACCATATCGTTGCTCTGGTAGCTGTCCACCTTCTGGTACTGACCGCCGCGCTGGCAGTAAGCTTGAACCTGCTGGTCAACCATGGCGTCGTCAACGCTGATGGTGTAGTAGTTCAGCTTGTCCTTGCCGGTGAGCTTGGCGTCAAACTCGGGAGCCAGCGCAATGTCAAAGGCAAAGGTGAATTCCTCCTGATTAGCGAAATCGATGGCGGGAGTCTTCTCCTCGTTAGCCATAGGCTCGCCCAGGATGTTAATCTTCTGCTCGCGGATGTACTTATAGAGTTCCTGACCTAAAATCTTATTTATCTCCTCAGCAAGAATCTCTGTTCCGAAGCGCTTCTTCAGCAAGCCCATGGGAACCTGGCCGGGACGGAAGCCTGGCATGTTGGCTTTCTTGCGGAAATCCTTAAGTGCTTTTTCTACTTTCTCCTCGTAATCTGCTTTCTCAAGTTTCAGGGTGAGCAGGGCGCTCACTTTGTCTACGTTTTCGAATGAAATATTCATTGCTTATCTGTTAAAAAATAATACCTCTTTATTAAAATTGCGTGCAAAGGTACAACAAATAATTTATAATTCACAAGTCTGCATACATAATTATTCGTTAATATACCTTATTTTATGCAAACGGCCCCTTAGTCCGTCATGTTCCGTTCCCTGTCAATCGCCTCAAAGTCCTTCATCCTCAGCACAAAACTGTTGGTCAGGTACTTCTCCTTGACGATAGGGTTGTCAGCCAGTTCCTGAGGGTTCCCCTTAAAGAGAATCTGACCCTCGAAAAGCATGTAGGCGCGGTCCGTAATACAGAGCGTCTCCTCCACATTGTGGTCCGTTATCAGAACGCCTATGTTACGTTGTTTCAGCTTCCATACAATGTACTGGATATCTTCCACGGCAATGGGATCCACACCGGCAAAGGGCTCGTCCAGCATGATGAATTTAGGGTCGATGGCCAGGCAGCGTGCAATCTCCGTACGCCTGCGCTCACCTCCCGACAACTGGTCGCCCAGGTTCTTGCGTACCTTCTGCAACCGGAATTCGCTGATCAGGCTTTCCAGCTTCCGGCGCTGTTCGTCCCGGGGGATGCCGGACATCTCCAGTACGCTGGCAATATTGTCCTCCACGCTCATCTTACGGAACACGCTGGCTTCCTGTGCCAGATAGCCGATTCCCAGGCGGGCACGCTGGTACACGGGCAGCTTTGTAATCTCCTGTCCGCCCAGATAGATGTGCCCCTCGTTGGGCAGCACCAGTCCGGTGGTCATGTAAAAGGATGTCGTCTTCCCGGCACCGTTAGGGCCCAGCAGTCCCACAATCTCACCCTGCCTTACATTAAAGGAGACATTGTTGACCACCATGCGCTTGCCGTATATCTTCACAAGCCCTTCGCTTCTCAGTTCCAATTTATTGTCTTCCATTGAGCTTTGAACAAAGTCTTTCACCGATAATCTTTGATTTCGGATGCAAAAGTACGAAAAAAGGGTGTTTAATCTCCTCTTTTAAGACCATTTTTCACATTTCGTTTTTCATTTTTCACTTTTCACTTTCCGATTTTCACTTTTATTGGTAATTTTGTCACGCAAAATAACTGACTTACAATGTTTATAGTTAATTTTCTGTCTGCTTTCGGGCGTTACCTCATGCTCATGGGGCGCACATTCAGCCTTCCCGAGCGGTGGAGGATGTTCTGGAAGCAGTACGTCAAGGAACTTACCCAGTTAGGCGTGGACTCCATAGGAATCGTCCTGCTGATTTCCTTCTTTATCGGAGCCGTCATCTGTATTCAGATCAAGCTGAATATCGCCAGCCCCTGGATGCCCAATTTCACCACAGGATATACCACGCGTGAGATTATGGTACTGGAGTTCTCCAGCAGTATCATGTGCCTCATCCTTTCCGGAAAGGTAGGCAGCAATATAGCCAGCGAGATAGGCACCATGCGTGTCACCCAGCAGATTGATGCCCTGGAGATTATGGGTGTCAACTCGGCCTCCTTCCTGATTCTGCCCAAGATTATGGGTCTGATGACCATGATTCCCTGCCTGGTAGTCTTCAGTATGGCGGCCGGATTCGTGGGGGCTTATGCCAGCGCCATAGTCGGAATCGTCTCGGTGGACGACCTTACCATAGGCCTTCAGCATGACTTCCGCCAATGGTTCATCTGGATGTCCATGATCAAGAGCTTTGTCTTTGCCTTCATCATCGCCAGCGTCAGCTCCTTCTACGGCTATACGGTCGAGGGCGGCTCCTTCGATGTGGGAAAGGCCAGTACAGATGCCGTAGTGCGCAGCAGCATGCTCATCCTCTTTGCCGATATCTTCTTAACTCCGTTGCTGTCATGATAGAAATCAAGCATTTATACAAGTCATTCGAGGACAGAGATGTCCTGAAGGATATCAACGCCGTATTCGAGGAAGGCAAGACCAACCTGATAATCGGTCAGAGCGGTAGCGGTAAGACGGTACTGATGAAGAACATCGTGGGCCTGTTTGAACCCACCCGGGGAGAGATTCTGTATGACGGACGTGACTTTGTGAAGATGACCAAGCGTGAGAAGGTGCTCATCCGCCGCGAGATGGGAATGATTTTCCAGAGCGCCGCCCTTTTTGACTCCATGTCAGTACTGGAGAATGTCATGTTCCCCCTGGACATGTTCTCGGACAAGAATGAGGCCGACCGTATCCGCCGTGCCAAGTTCTGTCTGGACCGTGTGAACCTGGCCGGAGCTGAGGAGAAGTTTCCCGGCGAGATAAGCGGCGGTATGCAGAAGCGCGTGGCCATTGCCCGTGCCATCGCCCTCAATCCCAAGTACCTGTTCTGTGACGAGCCCAACTCAGGTCTTGATCCCAAGACCAGTCTTGTTATTGATGACTTGATTCACAGCATAACCGAGGAGTATAAAATGACCACCATCATCAATACCCATGACATGAATTCCGTAATGGGTATCGGTGAGAACATTATCTATATCTGCGAGGGCCGTAAGGAATGGCAGGGCACCAAGGACCAGATCATGACCAGCACCAACGAACGCCTGAACTCCTTCATCTTTGCCAGCGACCTGTTCCGTAAGGTCAAGGAAGCCAACAGTTAGGAAAGTTTACTCCCGGGCCTTTACGGGTCTTCAAGAGTCTGGATATAAAAAAGGGAGGATGCCGTCTGGCAACCTCCCCTTTTTTTATCTGTGCGGTAATCTGTTACTTCATGGGAGACTTCATGCCCACTACCAGGCGGTTACCGCTCTTGAATATCTTCTGAGCCAACTCCTTGATGTCGGCTGTAGTGACACCCTGAACGGCCTCTTCATAGCCGGTTACGTAGTCTGTATTGAAGCGGGTCAGGTTCACCATCTGATTCATCCAGTAGCCGTTCTTCTTCAGACTCTCGGCATGTGAGCGGACCATGTATTCCTTGATCTTCTGCAGATAATCCTCAGAAGGACCTTCGTTGCAAACCTTCTCCACGCCATCGTAAACCACCTGCATCATACGGTCCAGTTTATCCGGTGCGGTTGGCAGCTGAATCTGGACAACGGCAATCTCCTCGGGATATTCAGAGAGGGATGCGCTTACGGGTACACCATAGGCACCGCCCTCGTCCTCGCGTACAGTCTCGGTATAGAGCATGGACATAGCCTGCTCCAGCATATCCACCAGAATATCGTTACGCATATTGTCCTTCAGGGGAGCGTGATATACGAAGTTAACGGTAGCGTTAGGCGTATCCTGCTCCTTCTCGAAGATGCAGGTGCGTTCCCCCTTGGTAAGGCGGCGGTCAATTACCTTGTCCTTCTCTGTCTTCTTGCTTACAGGCAGAGCGCCCAGGTACTTCTCCAGAAGAGGAGCTACGGAGTCAGCGTTCAGGTCACCCACGAAGTAGAAGTCGAAGTCGGCGGCGTTGGCAAAGCGCTCCTTGTAGATTTCCAGGATACGGTCATAGGAAATCTTCCCGACATCCTCGCTACGCATACGCTTGGCACGTACGTTATTGTTATACAGGATGCTGGCAATACTGTCGCTCAGGGCCGTCTGGGGATCCAGATCCTGATTCTTCAGGATATCCTGCAGGCGAGCCATGGTGCTCTGATAGGCATCGTCATCACGATGGGGAGCGGTGAAGCATAGGTAGGTGAGCTGCAGCAGGGTCTCAAAATCCTTCTTCACGCAACTACCGTTCAGGCTTTCTGTACGGTCGGCTACTGTAGGATTGACCGAAGCCTGAATGCCGGAAAGCTTCTTGTTCAGCTGAGAAGCCGTGAAGGTGCCCCAGCCGCCCAGGCTTACCATACCGGCATTGCCGGAGCACAGGTATTCGTCATTGGAGTAGAGACTGCTACCGCCCCAGCTGACAGCCTTCATGGAAATCTGGTTGGGAGAGAAGTCTGTCTGCTTTACGCGAATCCTGATACCGTTGCTCAGCGTAATCAGCTTAGAGCCGAAGATATCCTCCTTGATGCTCTTCACCTTAGCTTTGGACTTCAGTTCGGGAACCAGAGGGTCGTTGTTGATTTCCTCCTTGAACACCTCTATCTCCTCGGCATCCACCTCGGCAAGTGTCTTCAGGATTTCCTCCTTGGTAGGATACTGCAGCCCTTCCTTCTCAGGCATAAAGAGGGCGATAGCGCGGTTCTTGTCGCTAATCAGCTGCGGGAAAGCCTGGTTTACAGCCTCCAGCGGCAGCATAGGAATCACCTGCTTCATGTTCTGGTGCATCCATTCAATGCCGGGAACAGGCTCGTTATCCAGGAAATGGCGCACGTACTCGTTTACGTAACGGGTATTCTGTACCTTGTCGCGGGCCTCGAACTGTGCATCCAGGCGGGAAAGGTATTCCTGCCTGTAACGCTCGTATTCAGCCTCGGTGAAGCCACCGCGCTTGGCACGCAGCAACTCGCGGTAAATAGCGGCTATAGCCTGCAGATACTGGCCGTCCTTCATTACAATGCTGGCATTCACGCTCTCCTTGGACTTGGCCACCAGGTACTCGTCAAAGTCCACGCCGGCCTGCATAAAGGGGCAGTCGGGCTTCTGTGAGAGTTCGTGCAGGCGCTCGGCAAACATGCCGGATACAGCCCCCATCAGATACTTCACCATCAGGTAAGGCACCTTGTCCTTGAACTCGCGCGGAGTAGCCTCATTCTTGAACATCAGGATGGCATAGGCAACCGTCTGCTCCTTATCCTTCTGGATGGATACCAGCGGCTCGTCATTGTCAGGGACGGGAATCACCTCGCGCTTGGCCGCATCGGCGGCAGCAGGAGCGATGTCAGCGAACATATCCTTGATTTTCTGCTCAATCTCGTCGGGGTTTACGTCACCCACGATAACCAGTCCCTGCAAGTCGGGACGGTACCAGCGGCGGTAGTAGGAACGCAGATCCTCGTAGGGGAAGTTCATGACGATGTCCATGGTGCCGATAGGCATGCGGTCAGCATAACGGCTTCCTACGAACAGGTCCTTGAAGGCCGCCTCCTGCATACGCATCATGGCAGAACGGCGCATACGCCACTCCTCATTGATAACGCCGCGCTCTTTGTCAATCTCCTTATCCTCCAACAGCAGGTCATGACTCCAGTCATGCAGAATCAGCAGGCAAGAGTCAATGGCGCCGGCCGTCTCCACATTTACATTATTTATATTATATACAGTCTCGTCAAACGAGGTGTAAGCGTTCAGGTTCTCGCCGAACTTCACGCCAATGCGCTCCAGGTACTGCTTCAGGGCATCGCCGGGGAAGTGTGTGGTACCGTTGAAGCACATGTGCTCCAGAAAGTGTGCCAGACCGCGCTGGTTCTCCTCCTCCTGAATGGAGCCCACCTTCTGGGCGATATAGAAGTCGCAGCGCTTCTCGGGCCATTCGTTGTGGCGGATGTAGTAAGTAAGTCCGTTGGGTAATACGCCAACCTTAACCGCGGGATCAAGGGGCACGTTGGGCATCTGCTGGGCAGAAACACCCGTTACTGCTGCCATCAGGGCAAACAGGAAAATGTAAATTCTAATTTTCATAATATTATTATTGAAATTATGTAAGTTGTTTCTTTTATGTGTGAGTCTTATGGGTAGAGGGGGTGTTTTTACTTCATCTTCCAATAACCTCCGATAAAGGCCATCGGCACACCTATCTGTTCATGCACGCTATCGGCAAACACCAGATCCAGGTAAACATAGGCCGTAGAGTCCGCAACATAGAGCGTGTCCGAAATGGCCTCCACGCGCACCACGCCTCCTTTCCGTTCCAGCCCTTTGGCCGCCTGAGCCACCACATTCCGCATCTGCTCCCTGTAGTCCTCGGCAAAAGATTCGGAACCGGCCATTCCCTTCACAAACTGCCGGGCATCGCCCCGGGTATATAGCGTGTAATAATGCCGGGCAGCCTGCCGCACACTCTCGTCGGTGAATGTGTCGCCCTGCTCCTCCGGTACGCATCCCGCAGCCGTCAGCATCAGGACGGCGCAGGCAATACACCTGCTGCCTATAGACGTAAATCCGGTCTTCATTCCTTTATTTTTGTCTGATGAACACATTGATGGGTGTTCCGCAGAAATTCCAGCGTTCACGGATCTTGTTCTCCAGGAAGCGGCGGTAGGGATCCTTCACGTACTGGGGCAGGTTCGCATAGAACACAAATGTGGGAACATGTGTCTCGGGCACCTGCATGCAGTATTTGATCTTAATGTACTTACCCTTCATGGATGGTGGCGGGTAAGCCTCAATCAGGGGCAGCATCTCCTCGTTCAGCTTAGCGGTAGAGACGCGGCGTACACGGTTCTGGTACACATCCTTGGCCGTCTCCAGCACCTTGAAGATGCGCTGCTTGGTAAGAGCCGAGGCAAAGATGATGGGGAAGTCCACAAACGGAGCCATGCGGCTGCGGATGGCATCCTCCATGGTTTTCATCACCTTGGTATCCTTGTCGGGCACCAGGTCCCATTTGTTTACCACCACCACCAGGTTCTTCTGGTTCTTCTGAATCAGCTGGAAGATGTTCAGGTCCTGCGCCTCGATGCCCCTTGTAGCATCAATCATCAGGATGCACACATCGCTGTTCTCTATGGCGCGGATGGAGCGCATCACACTATAGAACTCCAGATCCTCCGTCACCTTGCTCTTACGCCGGATACCGGCCGTATCCACCAGGTAGAAGTCGAATCCGAACTTGTCATATCTTGTATAGATGCTGTCGCGTGTGGTTCCGGCAATGTCCGTAACGATGTTGCGGTCCTCACCAATGAAAGCGTTGATGAGTGAGCTCTTGCCTGCATTGGGGCGTCCCACCACGGCAAAACGGGGGATATTCTCGTCAGGCAGCTCATTGCTCTCCTTCGGGAACAGACTCACCACCAGGTCGAGCAGGTCTCCCGTACCGCCACCTGTGGCAGCCGAGATACATTGCGGGTCGCCCAGTCCCAGGGAATAGAACTCGGCTGACAGATAAGTCTCGTTATTGTCCGTCTTGTTACAAACCAGCACCACAGGTTTCTTTGTACGGCGCAGAATGCCGGCCACAGCCTCGTCCAGGTCTGTCACCCCATTGTGTACGTCCACCAGAAAGAGAATCACGTCGGCCTCGTCGGTAGCCAGTGTGACCTGCTTGCGGATTTCCTCCTCAAAGATATCATCGCTGTTTACCACCCATCCTCCGGTATCTATCACCGAGAATTCTCTCTGTCCCCATTCGCATTTGCCATATTGGCGGTCACGCGTGGTACCTGCCTCGTCGCTGACAATAGCGTGGCGGGTTTGTGTAAGCCGGTTGAAAAGTGTCGACTTGCCCACGTTCGGGCGTCCTACTATAGCTACAATGTTACTCATAATCATCTATTTGGGGGACAAAGTTACGAATAAGTGAGAGATAAACGAAAGAAAAGCCTGTTTTTCTTTCTTTATCCGAACGAAAGCACCTCACCTCTTCCATTTATGCCCGCAATCGTTGCAGACATATTTTTCTGTTTTGCAAGTTCCGAAGGGGATGAGCATTAGTGCTGTTGCCAGTATGCGAGGCAGTTGCCGGACGGTGGAGTTCTGCTGTTTTTCTACGGTCAGATTCTCGCTTCCGCACTTGGGACACCAGGGCTTAAAGGCCTTCTCCTGTTCGTTCAGGAATTTTTGGTACAGCTGTTTGGCCTGTTCCATATCCTCTTCTTTCACCAATACGTCCACGGTTCTGTCCAGGATGCCCCTGGCCACCTTGCTGTTTGTCTCGTCATAGATGGTACTCTCTATTCCTGCCTCTTGCAGGACGGTGCGGAATCCCTCGGCCTCAATAGCGCTGTTACATGTAATGCCTTTCATTGTTTTGCTTATTTTACTTTTTATCCGTTAAGTGGGTTTTAATGTTATGAAAATAGTAAGTCGTTCTTATTTGCGAAAGTTTTTTTTCGAAACTTCTGTTGGAAAATGTGAGTCATATAATTACGAAGTGGCTGTGAGGGGAATTCACTTTACTTGAAGTCCCTGACCACGTAATATGCCTTTTTGGGCTTGTAGTCCCTGTCGAAGAGTAGGGGATAATTGTCGGCACCCAACCATGAGTCGCGGTCACTCAGGTTCCAGAAGGTCACGCAGTCCACCTTATCGGCATGTTTGCGCATAATGCTGAAAACCTCGTTGTATTTATCCTCCTGTTTCTTCTTAATCTCTTCGGTTATAGCTGCCTCCCCGTTATGGCTGAATTCCAGTTGTCCGCCCATTTCCCGGTTGGCGCGGATATCCAGTTCCGTCATGTGAATGTGGTCCACCACTCGGGCGTACTTGCTGACGGCAGCCTCAATATCCTCGGCAGAGGGGCCGTGTATGTTGTAATGTCCCTGCATGCCAATGCCGTCTATGGGCACTCCGGCAGCCTTCATTTCCTTAACCATCTCGCAGATGCGGTCGCACTTGGTGGGGTCGCACTCGTTATAGTCGTTATAGAAGAGCAGAGCATTGGGGTCAGCCTCACGTGCATACAGGAAAGCCTTGCGTATAAACTCATCGTTGCCGCAAATCTTGTAGAAGGTACTCTCGCGCAGCGGCTGGTCTGGTCCGTCGGGGTTGCGGGGGCCGTCCTTGATGGCCTCGTTGAACACATCCCAACAATAGACTACATCCTTGTAACGGTTCACTACGGTATGAATATGTTCCCTCATGCGTTCAAACAATACCTCCTTGCTCACCAGGTTATGCTGCCCGTCATAGAACATCCAGTCACACATCTGATTGTGCCACATCAGGGCATGCCCGCGCAGCCTGATACCGTTCTGCCGGCAGAATCCCGCTATGCGGTCGGCTCTATCCCAGGTCCACACACCGTCCCGGGGATGAACGGAAACGGGCTTCATGTCGTTTTCGGCAGTCATGCTGCTGAACTCCCTCTTTATCAGGTTGCTTTGCAACGAATCTGAGATATTACGCTGGTTTACGGCAACGCCAATCAGGAAGTAATCCTTATAGGCATCTTTCAGACCCTTGCACTCCTGGGCCATGGAGCTGATGAAAACGGATAAAGCACATAGTGCTGATATCAGAATCCTATACATAGTAATCAGTGATTAACGAGGCCACCCTTCCCTCCTGAGGGAGAGATGGGGGAGGGGCCTATATTGTTATACTCTCTATCCTAAGTTTTATGGTGCCTACGGGCACCTTCACTTCTACCACGTCGCCCACCTGCTTTTTGAGCAGCGCCTGAGCGATAGGCGACTTGATGGAGATTTTTCCCTCAGGCAGATTCGCCTCATGCGGGCTGACAACGGTATAGGTCATCTTGGTATTGTTCCCTAAGTTGGTCAGCTCCACCTTACTCAGCAGGCCCACGCCGTCCCCGCCCAGCTTAGACTTGTCAATGACACGCGCATATTCCAGCACACGTTGCTTAAATCGGATGCGGCTCAATAAACGCCCCTGCTCGCGTTTGGCGGCATGATACTCGAAGTTCTCGCTCAGGTCACCCTTGTCTCTGGCCTCAGCAATCGCCTCCTTAACCCTTGGCAGTTCCACGCGCTCCAGTTGGCGCAATTCCTCTACGATCTTGTCGTAGCCCTCTTGTGACATATATTCCATGCCCGCAAAGTTACGATTAAGTGAGAGATAAGCAAAAGAAATGCCCATTTTCTTTTGCTTATCCGAACGGTTGAGTCTGATTAGTATATGGTTTAGCATATATAAGCATTATGGTTAGCATGTATAACCATTATACTATCAGGATTAAAACTATATATAGTATTCTTTATTTACTTTTACTATACATACAGATACAGATAATACAGTAAATTTCAAACATACACGCGCGCGCAGGACTTTTTTTTTCGCGAAATGCGGAGTCATGCGCGCACGTGTGTATCGGAAAACTGCTGTATTATCTGTATGTGTATGTATTTTCTCTGTCTGTTCATCTCTTATTTAAGTTTCGGAAGTTGAATCTTTTATTTCTTCTGCAAAGATAATACGGCACGGCAGGGAAAAGCAAATATTCTGATAGTTTTTTTCCGTATTCCGTATAATTCCGCAGAAAAACCGCCCCCGACCCTCCCTTGAGGGATGGAGGGGTGATGTCCTTCATCCCCCCAAATGTTTCATAGAGACAAAAAAACATCTGTTGTGGGACTATTTGTCATCACGGGGGTGACATTTTGTCTTATCGCATTTCTTTGGCACGGCTTTCGTTGTATTGAAAGCAGAGAATATAAACGTAAACAAAACAATAAAGATTATGAACGTAAAACCATTAGCAGACCGCGTGCTCATAGAGCCCGCACCCGCAGAGACAAAGACAGTAGGCGGTATCATCATTCCCGATACAGCTAAGGAAAAACCATTGAAGGGAACCATTGTTGCCGTAGGTAACGGAACCAAGGACGAGGAGATGGTACTGAAGGTAGGTGACCAGGTGCTGTATGGCAAGTATGCCGGCACAGAACTGGAACTGGAAGGCAAGAAGTACCTGATCATGCGTCAGAGTGACGTAGTGGCAATTCTGGGATAATGCCCCCTCCGGCTCCCCGAGGGGAGTGATTCATACATTTAAAAACAGATAACAAACTACTGATGAAGGATGTGAGGACGGAAGCGTATTCCTCAATCCTCACTCCTCATCCTTAATTTAAATAAAGTTATGGCAAAAGATATCAAATACAATATTGACGCCCGCGAGCAGATGAAGAAGGGCGTTGACAGTTTGGCAAACGCAGTAAAGGTAACCCTCGGTCCCAAGGGACGTAACGTAATCATCGAGAAGAAGTTCGGCGCTCCCCAGATCACCAAGGACGGCGTAACCGTAGCCAAGGAAGTAGAGTTGGCAGACCCCTTCCAGAATGCAGGTGCCCAGTTGGTAAAGAGTGTTGCCAGCAAGACAGGTGACGATGCCGGTGACGGAACAACAACCGCAACCGTACTGGCTCAGGCCATTGTACGTGAAGGTCTGAAGAACGTAGCCGCAGGTGCCAACCCCATGGACCTGAAGCGCGGTATTGACAAGGCCACCGCAGCCGTAGTCGCCAACATCAAGGAGCAGGCCGAGCAGGTAGGCAACGACTACCAGAAGATAGAGCAGGTAGCAACCGTAAGTGCTAATAACGATCCCGAAATCGGTAAGCTGCTGGCTGACGCCATGAAGAAAGTCAGCAAGGACGGCGTCATCACCATCGAGGAGGCCAAGGGCCGTGACACCACCATCGGCGTAGTGGAAGGCATGCAGTTTGACCGCGGTTACCTGTCACCCTACTTCGTAACCGATACCGAGAAGATGGAGTGTGTAATGGAGAACCCCTACATCCTTATCTATGACAAGAAGATCAGCAACCTCAAGGACTTCCTGCCCATCCTGGAACCTGCCGTACAGAGCGGCCGTCCCCTGCTGGTAATTGCCGAGGACGTGGATAGCGAGGCCCTGACCACCCTGGTTGTGAACCGTCTGCGTACCCAGCTGAAGATCTGTGCCGTTAAGGCTCCTGGCTTCGGCGACCGTCGTAAGGCCATGCTGCAGGATATCGCCACCCTGACAGGCGGAAGCGTACTTAGCGAGGAGACCGGCCGGAAGCTGGAGCAGGCAACCATCGAGATGCTGCGCTCCTGTGACAAGGCAGTTGTCAGCAAGGACAACACCACCATCGTAAACGGCCATGGTGAGAGCGAACTCATTAAGGACCGTGTCAACCAGATCAAGAATGAGATCAGCAATACCACCAGCGACTATGACAAGGAGAAGTTGCAGGAGCGTCTGGCCAAGCTCTCAGGCGGCGTAGCCGTACTGTACGTAGGTGCTCCCAGCGAGGTGGAGATGAAGGAGAAGAAGGACCGCGTGGACGACGCCCTGTGCGCTACCCGTGCAGCCATCGAGGAAGGTATCATCCCCGGCGGTGGCGTAGCCTACATCCGTGCCCAGAAGGTACTGGAGGGTATGACAGGTGCCAATGCCGACGAGACCACCGGTATCCAGATTGTACGCCGTGCCATTGAAGAGCCCCTGCGTCAGATTGTCAACAACGCCGGCGAGGAAGCCAGCGTAGTGGTAAACAACGTACGCAACGGCCAGGGCGACTACGGTTACAACGCCCGCGAGGACAAGTACGAGAACATGAAGGCCTCCGGAATCATTGATCCCGCCAAGGTAACACGTGTGGCCCTGGAGAACGCAGCCTCAATCGCAGGCATGTTCCTGACTACCGAATGCGTTATCTGCGAGGCCAAGGAGGATAAGCCCGAGATGCCTATGGGCGGAGCTCCCGGCATGGGCGGCATGGGCGGCATGATGTAATGTCTTCCCCTAAATAAAAATAAGGAATCCCCGGCAATCGGAAAAAACAGATTGCCGGGGACTTTTTTTGTATATACTTCTTGTTTTTTTGCACACTTATTTGTACATTTGCGCCGACTTTGGACCAAATTTATAAACTTTAAAGCATAAAAACAACAGATTTCAATGAAAAGTAAACTTCTACTTGCCGGCCTGCTCCTGAGCATGACAGCCATGGCCGACAATCTTTCCAAGTATGTGGATCCCCGTATCGGTACCGGTGACCACGGTCACGTTTTCGTAGGTGCCAATGTACCCTTCGGCATGGTAAATGCAGGCCCCACCCAGATAGAGCAGGGATGGGACTGGTGCTCCGGTTACCATGAGAGCGGCAAGCAGATCATCGGCTTTGCCCAGATGCACCTCAGCGGTACAGGATGCGGCGACCTGGGTGACATCTCTCTGATGCCCGCCTATGGTGATGTGGAGCTCAGCCGTGAAGGCCTGGCCAGCGACTACCGTCACGAGACCGAAGTCATGACCCCCGGATACTATCGCGTCCTGCTGGACCGCTTCGGCATCCAGGCCGAGGTAACCGCCACCGAGCGCGTAGCCCTCTACCGCTTCAGCTACCCCAAGGGCAGCAACAACGCCCGCATCATCATTGACCTGGACAATACCGTAGGCGATGACACCCGCGAGGCCCGTGCCATACAGATTGACGAATACACCCTGATGGGCTACCGCCGTAGTGCCGGATGGGCCGCTGACCAGCGCGTCTATTTCTGCATCCGCTTCAGCCACCCCATCCATTACTGGCTCTCAGAGGGCCTGGATGCCAAGTACGGTCAGGCCACCTTCGAGGTAGGCCCCGGTGACCAGGTACTGGCCAAGGTAGCCCTCTCACCCACCAGCGAGGCCAACGCCCTCATCAATATGAACGCCGAGATGCCCGGCTTCGACTTCAATGCCGTTGCCGATGCCGCCGCCAGGTCATGGGACAAGCAGCTGAGCCGTATTCAGGCCACCTTCCGTACCGAGCGTGAGCGCACCATCTTCTATACCGCCATGTATCACTATATGGTAGCCCCTCAGATCTGGAACGACGTGACAGGTGACTATATGGGATGTGATTTCAAGGTGCATCGCGGTGCCGACTTCACCAACCTTACCACCTGGAGTCTCTGGGACACCTACCGTGCCGCCCATCCCCTGGCCACCCTCATCATGCCCGACCGCATGCGTGACTATGCGCACACCATGATGAATATGTACTACGAGTGGGGCGAACTGCCCGTATGGCACCTGGTAAGCAATGACACCTACTGCATGGTAGGCGAACCTGCCGTACCCGTACTGGCCGACATCATCCTCAAGGGCGAGTGCAACGATATCGACGCCGAGAAGATGTACGAGGCCATCAAGGCCAGCATGCTGCCTACCGAGTTCGCCAAGAACCGTCGCGTGCCCCTGCGCGGTAAGGACTACCTGGCCGAACTGGGCTACCTGCCCTATGACGGCCGCGAAGGCGAAAGCGTAGCCAAGAGCATGGAGTACTATCTGGCCTCCTGGGCAGCCGCACAGGTAGCCGGCAAGTTAGGCCATAAGGAGGACAGCGTACGCTTCTATGACCTCAGCATGAACTATAAGAAACTGTATGATGCCCGTGTCAAGTGCATGCGTGCCCTGGACATGAAGGGCGAGTTCCGTCCCCTTCCCGCCGACTTCAATCCCAACCGTCAGACCCGTGACTATACCGAGGGCAACCCCTGGCAGTACACCTTCCTGGTACCCCATGACGTAAAGGGCCTCGCCCAGCTGATGGGTGGCGACAAAGCTCTGGATGCCCGCCTGGATGCCCTTTTGGCAGCCGACAGCGATCTCGGTGAAGGCGCCGCTCCTGACATCTCCGGCCTGATCGGACAGTATGCCCACGGCAACGAACCCAGCCACCACGTACTGTATATGTATAATTATGTAGGGCAGCCCCGTAAGACCCAGAAGTGGGTACGCTATGTCATGGACGAGCTCTATACCGACCAGCCTGCAGGTCTCTGCGGTAACGAGGACGTAGGCCAGATGTCAGCATGGTACATCCTCTCAGCGCTGGGTCTGTATCAGGTTGAGCCCTGCGGCGGTGTTTACCAGTTAGGTTCCCCCATCGTAGAAGAGGCTGTCATCCCCGTAGGCGATAACAAGACCTTCACCATCCGCACCCATGGCGGCAGCCAGAAGGCCGTGTATGTCAAGAAGTACGTCCTTAACGGCAAGCAGCTGAAGGGTACCACCATCACCCATGACCAGATTATGGCCGGTGGCGTACTGGATGTATATATGACCAAGTAAAAAAGCCTCACCCCCATCCCCTCTCCCGAGAGAGAGGTGGGGTGGGGGATTTAAGAATAATCAGAAAAACCGATTAAAATGAAAAGAATTCTCTTAACCATGTTGCTGGGCGCTCCTATGATGGCAAACGGCGCCACAAGTTACACAATGCCAGAGCCTGCCAGGAAGCAGGACGTAGCCGTACAGTCAACCATCAAGGACCTGCGTCCCGCTCCCGAGAAGCGACTCTTCCGCAGCGAGGCCATCGAGAAGCAGATTCTGGACCTCAAGTCCAAACTGACTGCCATCGACCCCAAGCTGTACTGGATGTTCGTAAACTGCTTCCCCAACACCCTGGATACAACCGTATGGTACAGCAACGAGAGCGGAGATGACGACACCTTCGTCATTACCGGCGATATCGAAGCCATGTGGCTGCGTGACAGCGCCGCCCAGGTATGGCCCTATCTGCGTTATGTTGACAAGGACGAACCCCTGCGTCACCTTATCCGCGGCGTTATCCGCCGTCAGCTGGCCTGCATCCTTATCGACCCCTACGCCAACGCCTTCAATATTGGTCCTACCGGTGGCGAATGGCAGTCCGACAATACCAAGATGAAGAAGGAACTGCACGAGCGCAAGTATGAGATAGACTCGCTCTGCTACCCTCTGCGCCTGGCTTACGCCTACTGGCAGAAGACCGGCGATACCAGTATCTTCGACGAGAAGTGGATCAAGGCCATCCGTGAGATCCTGCACGTCTTCCAGGACCAGCAGAACTGGAACGGCCCCATCACCAACTACCGCTTCACCCGCAGGACAGAAGCCCTGCATGACACCCGCTCCAACAAGGGTTACGGCCATCCCGGCAAGCCCTGCGGCCTGATTGCCAGCGCCTTCCGTCCCTCAGACGACAGTACCATCTTCCCCTACCTGGTACCCAGCAACTTCTTCGCCGTAAGCGTATTGCGTAAGGCAGCCATCATCCTGAATGATGTGAACAAGGAGTACGGCCTGGCCAGCGACTGCCGCCGTATGGCCACTCAGGTTGAGGAGGCCCTGCAGAAGTATGCCATTGTAGAGCATCCCAAGTACGGCAAGATCTACGCCTTCGAGGTAGATGCCTACGGCTCAGCTCTGCTGATGGACGACTCCAACGCCCCCTCTCTGCTCTGTCTGCCCTATCTGACCGATGTGTCCATTGACGACCCCATCTATCAGAACACCCGCAAGTTCGTCTGGAGCGAGGACAACCCCTACTTCTTCAAGGGCAAGGCCGGCGAAGGCATCGGCGGTCCTCATTGCGGCCTGAACAAACCCTGGCCCATGAGTCTGGTCATGAAAGCCTTCACCACCAATGACCGTGCCGAGAAGGAATGGTGCGTACAGCAGATCCTGAAGACCGACGGCGATACCGGCTTCATGCACGAGTCCTTCAATAAGGATGACGCCAAGGACTTCACCCGTTCATGGTTTGCCTGGGCCAACACCCTCTTCGGCGAGCTTATCGTAGATATGTACGCACAGTAAGCCCGGTTATATGATTAGCATAAAACATACCGTATGGGGAGCCTTGTCAGTAGGGCTCCTCATGCTTTTTGCCACAGCATGCACCCGTTCCTCCGAAAGTGAGGTGCAGGAAGCCATGGACTTCCTCTATGCCAGCATGCCCCTGCCCGATAGCGTGGACTATCCGCGTGAGTTCTGGGAAGCCAATGTCCGCGCCACCCTCCGCGCCCGTCAGGAAATGCCATGGGGTGACAAGGTGCCCGAGCGCGAGTGGAAGCACTTCGTCCTCCCCCTGCGTGTGAACAACGAGAACCTGGACTCGGCCCGTATCGTCCTGTATGACGAGTTGAAGGACAGGGTGAAGGACCTGAGCATGTACGATGCCGTACTGGAGGTCAACCATTGGTGTCACGAGCACGTGACCTACGCCCCCTCGGACGCACGTACCAAATCGCCTCTCGTTACCATGCGTTCCGCCACCGGAAGGTGTGGCGAGGAGAGCACCTTTACCGTTGCTGCCCTCCGTGCCGTGGGTATTCCTGCCCGTCAGGTCTATACCCCCCGTTGGGCTCATACCGACGACAATCATGCCTGGGTAGAAGCCTGGGTGAACGGAAAATGGTACTTCATGGGAGCCTGCGAGCCCCTTCCCGCCCTGAACATGGGCTGGTTCAACGAGCCCGCCTCCCGCGGCATGCTCATGCACACCAAGGTCTTCGGCAACTACGACGGCCCTGAGGAGGTTGTAAGTCGTAATGCCTGCTATACCGAGATTAACGTAACGGCCAATTACGCCGAGACAGACACCATAACCGTCAAGGTGGTGGATGCCCAGGGCGCCCCCTTGCAGGATGCCCGCGTGGACTTCCGCCTCTATAACTATGCCGAGTTCTTTACCCTGGTCTCCAAGCAGTCGGATGACAAGGGTCTGACCTGGCTGGGATGTGGCAAGGGCGACCTGCTGGTATGGGCCTCAAAGGACGGCCGCTTCGGATTCCAGAAGGCCAGCGTAGGCCGGCAGGATACCGTAACCGTAGTAGTGGATAAGGATGACACCTATACCGCCTCCCTCGATTTGGACCTCGTTCCCCCAGCCTCCAAGGAGTACATCCCCAACGTAACCGAGGAGCAGGTCCGCCGCAACCGGGACCGCCTCCAGGCCGAGGACAGCCTGCGTAACGCCTATATGGAACGCGCCTTCAGCCCCGGGGAGGATCTGAAGGACGCCCGCCAGAACTGGCAGGTCATCCGTGACTTCCGCCAGCATCAGAACGGCCCCCAGGTAATCGGCACCCTTCGTCAGAAGGACCTCTGCGACGTAAGCCCTGAAGTCCTCCTGGATGCTGCCGACAATACCCCCGCCTCTGCCTCTCCCCTCTGGGAGAAGTATGTGCTGGCTCCCCGCATCAGTAACGAGATGCTCACCCCTTATCGTCAGCTCTTAGGTAAAGCCTTTGCCGGCATGGATGCCAGCGCCATAGCCCGATGGGTAGCTGACAGCATCCGTACGGATGAGGCCCGTAACCCCCAGAAACTCTGCATGAGCCCCCTGGGCGTTTACCGTCATCGTGTTACCGATGCCCACAGCCGTGACATCTTCTTCGTGGCAGCTTGCCGTAGCGCAGGCATTGCCGCCCGTATAGATGAAGTGACCGGGAAAGTGCAGGTTATGGCCTCACCCCAGCCCTCTCCCGTGGGAGAGGGAGAATCTGGAGTCGAGGGTCAAGAGGAATGGCAGGATGTGACCTTCGGCCAGACTGTTCAGGAGACCGCTCCCCAGGGAACACTCACTTTGGACTATGCAGACTTCGCCATCAAGGAGAATCCCGCCTACTATGCCCAGTTCACCCTGTCCAGGCTGCTGAACGGAAGCCTCTCCCTGCAGGAATTCCCCGAGCAGGCCACCTGGAAGGATACTTTCGCCCCAGGCGTACGCATGGATGCCGGGCAGTACCTGCTGGTATCCGGCACCCGGATGGCAGACGGAAGCGTACTGGCACACCTGGAATTCTTCGGCCTGGCAGCCAACGCCGCCCACAGGCAGAAACTCCAGTTGCGTGACAACGCCGACGAACTGCGCGTCATCGGCGACTTCAACTGCGAGAACTACTTTACCAATTACAAGGGAATACACAAGACCCTGCTGGAGAGTACCGGCCGCGGCTACTACGTAGTAGCCCTCATTCGTGACAACCACGAACCCAGCGCCCACATCCTGCATGAGTGCGAGGAGGCCAACATCTACCTCTCCCAATGGCCCCACCTCTTTGTCATGCTGTTCCCCTCATGGGAAGAGCTGCAGTCCTTCCGCGCCCATCGCAGGGACTTTGACGGACTGCCTGACAATTTCATCTTCGGTGTAGCCGACCCCGAGACCATCCGGGCCATGCACATACAGGAACTCACACACGGCAGTCAGGAACTGCCCATCATGCTCATGGCAGACACCTTCAATAGGGTAGTGTGGTTCCAGCAGGGATATACTATCGGAATAGCAGATCGGATTATGAGTGTCATCCGGCAGCTGATGATACACGAGAAATAAGATCGTGCACCATCACGGCATCCGTATGACCGTTCTTCCTAAGGGAGCCATGGATTTCCGTGGCTCCCGTTTCTTTCAGGATACGCCCGGCATTCAGGGGTGATACACCCCCTCCAGGCATAATCACCAGGCCGTTCCCCCTGATACCGCATCCCTCACGCGGCTCCATCTGACCGCATTCAGCCACCAGCTTCCGCAGCAGGGGAATACCCTCCTCGGCCGTAGAAGCCTGACCGCTCGTCAGCAGGCGGTCGCAGCCCAGGGAATAAACTTCCAGCAGCGCCTCCTCTGGATTGCGGCACACATCAAAGGCCCTGTGAAAGGTAACATGCATCCGCTCCCCCGCAGCCTCAATCATCCTGTGGCAAGCCTGTATGTCAATGTCACCCTCTGGTGTCAGCGCACCAATCACCACACCCTCAGCCCCTAATTCGCGAGCCATCCGTATGTCACAAATCATGCAGTCAACCTCATCCTCCGAGTAAACGAAGTCCCCCTCCCGGGGCCTGATCAGCACATGCGTGTCAATACCGCTGTTCACAGCCATCTCAATCATACCGGCCGAAGGCGTCAGCCCGTCCAGGCCCAGGGCCTGACAGAGTTCAATTCTATGTGCTCCGCCCGCAATAGCGGCCCGGAGGCTGTGCAGGTCAGCGCAGCATACCTCTAACTTAAAATCCATGCTCTTTTTTCCTTTTTGCCTGCAAAATTAGCATTTTTATTTGTAATTTTGCACAAAATTTATCGTAAATGAATACTAAAGAGATACAAATCAGGGATTACAACTACCCCCTGCCGGACGAGCGGATAGCCAAATTCCCCCTCGCGGAACGTGACAGCAGCAAGCTGCTCGTCTATAATAGGGGACAGGTGTCGGAGGATACCTTCCGCTCTCTTCCCCAATATCTGCCCCAAGGCGCCCTCATGGTCTTTAATAATACTAAGGTCATACGTGCAAGATTGCACTTCCGTAAACGCATAGCACTCCCCCAAAGTGGGAGCGGGGAGGGGGCTTTGATTGAGATTTTCCTCTTGGAGCCCGCTTCGCCTGCAGAGTATCAGGAGAACTTTATCGCCACCTCGGAATGTTCGTGGTACTGCCTCGTCGGTAATTCCAAGAAGTGGAAGGAAGGACTGCTCTCCGGCCAGTTCCGGATAGGCGGGAAAGACTATACCATCACAGCCGAGCGCGTGGCTCCACATGGCACCAGCTTCCAGATACGCTTCCGCTGGGAGGGCGGCTTCACCTTCTCCGAGGTGCTGGAATCCCTGGGTGAACTGCCCATCCCCCCATACCTCAACCGTAAGACCGAGGAGAGCGACCTGAAAACCTATCAGACCGTCTATTCCAAGGTCAAAGGCTCCGTAGCCGCCCCCACGGCAGGACTGCATTTTACTGACCGTGTCCTGGCCGACCTGGATGCCCATGGCATAGAGCGCGAGGAGCTGACCCTGCACGTAGGCGCTGGCACCTTCAAGCCCGTTAAAAGTGAGGAAATAGGGGATCACGAGATGCATACCGAGCATATTGCCGTCCGCCTGCAGACCATCCAGAAGCTCATTCAGCACGGCGGCAAAGCCATAGCCGTAGGCACCACCAGCGTCCGCACCCTCGAGAGCCTCTACTATATGGGCATCAAGGCCCGCCAGCTGATGGACCAGGGCCTGGATACCGGCGACGGCGAGGAGCTGCACGTCCACCAGTGGATGCCGTATGAGAATGTAAACGGGAACGGGAACGATAACGTCAACGATAACAACTCTCAACTGTCAACTGTCAACTGTCAACTGTCAACTATTGAAGCTTTGGAATCATTAAGGGATTATCTGAGCCGTCACAATATGGATGTGCTGCACAGCAGTACGCAGATAATCATCGCCCCCGGCTACAAGTTCCATATCGTACAGATGATGGTAACCAACTTCCACCAGCCGCAGAGCACCCTGCTCCTGCTGGTAAGTGCCTTCGTGAACGGTAACTGGCGTCAGATATATGATTTCGCCTTAGCTCATGACTTCCGTTTCCTCAGCTATGGTGACAGCTCACTACTCATCCCATGATAGCAACAGGTAAGGACAACAGTCAGGAAATGTTCCCCGTAGTGGATGAACAGGGCAACATCATTTCAGCCGCCACCCGAGGTGAGTGTCATAACGGCAGTATGCTGCTGCACCCCGTGGTTCACCTCCACGTCTTTAATTCCCAGGGGCAGCTCTACCTGCAGAAGCGCCCCGCCTGGAAGGATATCCAGCCTGACAAGTGGGACACAGCCGTCGGCGGGCACGTGGATCTGGGCGAGAGCATTCACCAGGCCCTGCTCCGTGAGGTGCAGGAGGAACTGGGCATCACAGACTTCCAGCCCCAGGCCCTGCCACAGTACGTCTTCCAGTCCGACCGCGAGCGCGAACTCGTCTTCCCCTTCCGTACCGTCTATGACGGCAAAATAACCCCCAGCCCCGAAACGGACGGCGGCCGCTTCTGGTCCATTCAGGAAATTGAAGACGCCCTGGGCAAAGGCATCCTCACCCCCAACTTTGAGAATGAATACAAGAGAACCCTAACCTCTAACCTCTAAACTAACCTCCACCGGGCAATGGTCAGAGCCTAAGATATCCGTGTGAATCTTAGCGTCTGTAACCTGCGGGAACAGGCGGTTGGAAACCAGCCAGTAATCAATACGCCAGCCTGTATTCTTGGCACGGGCCTGAAAGCGGTAGCTCCACCAGGAATACACCTCCTTAACATCAGGGTTCAGCGTACGCCAAGTATCCGTAAATCCGGAGGCAAGGAGCTGCGTAAACTTCTCTCGCTCCTCGTCCGTAAAGCCGGCATTCATGTGGTTCGTCTTGGGATTCTTCAGGTCAATCTCCTGATGCGCCACATTCATATCGCCGCACACCAGCACAGGCTTCTTGCTGTCCAGCGCCATCAGGTAGGCACGGAAGTCATCCTCCCACCTCATGCGGTAATCCAGGCGCTTCAGGCCGTCCTGGCTGTTGGGCGTATATACGCATACCATGTAGAAGTCCGGCATCTCCAGCGTAATCACGCGGCCCTCCGTATCATGCTCGGGGATTCCTATGCCATAGGTCACGTTCAGGGGCTGGTGCCTGGTAAAGACAGCCGTTCCGGAATAGCCCTTCTTCTCGGCATAGTTCCAGTATGACTGATATCCGGGGAACTGCAAATCCAACTGCCCCTCCTGCATCTTAGTCTCCTGCAGGCAGAAGAAGTCGGCATCCAACTGCTCAAACACTTCCTTAAAGTTCTTTCCTACCACGGCTCTCAGACCGTTCACATTCCAACTGATAAACTTCATATTTTCCAATTTTATGCTGCAAAAATAAGAAATAAAATCATAAAATCAAAATTTCAACTGACTCTAAACTCTAAACTCTCAACTGTCAACTTTTCCGCTAACCTCTAACCTCTAACCGAATTGTTAAATAATTGAAAATCCGTGATGTTTTAGGAGAAAGTCCGGCCTGCACTTGGGCGGAATGTCCTATATTTGTGGCAGAACACCCCTAAAAACAAATAAAAACGAACGGTTTTCCGTTGCTTAGCTGGTATATTCAAACAACAAACACATTTAAGGAAATCAAATGAAAAAGGTATTCTTAATCGCCCTGCTGGCCCTTATGACTGTGGCCGGGCAGGCAAAAGAGAAGATTGTGGTATGGGAGAATCCCACCACAGAGTTCGGAACAAGTTACAGAGACGGATTCTTTGAGCTTTCCCTTGATGTTACGAAGGTAGAGCTTAAAGAAACTGAAACGTTGGTGTATATGACCGTCAGCCAACGCTCTGATTTTCCTGATTACTGGTTTCGTTTTTCCGGAAAAACATTTCTGAGTGACGGCAATACAAAGTATCCCGTCATATCTGCCGACGGAACGGAACTGGACAAAAAGTGCCAGACAGGAAAGGATGGCAAGGCTGACGTAGTCCTTCATTTCCAACCCCTGCCATTGAATACCAAGGTGTTTGACTTCTCTGAGGGTGATTCCAAAGGTGACTGGCAGATAAAGGGCATAAAGCCCGTAAGTGAACGTTGGAAGCAGTTGTTCCCCTCCTATTGGCGTGATGACAAGGGCGACTGGAAGATAGCTTTCCTGGAAGACTGCGCCATCTATGACTGTCAGTTCTGGGACTACAGGCAAAGTAATGTGAACCCTAAGACAGGTCAGGCAGAGATGATACTGACAAATGGCAAGGAAGAGCTGAAGGTAAGCATAGGCAAGGACAGGAAAGGAGTCAGGGCCATGCAGATTGGCAACCGGAAGGTGGTGTACAGTATGATAACAAGCCGCTTCATGCCGGATTACCCCACAAAGGATACCCGCACAGGCTTTGTGGATACCCACTACCAGACAGATACCGTAACCTTCGTCGGCTGGCTGAAGGATATGCCGGAGGATATGAGGCAGTTGGGCAAAGAGTACAAGGTAAGTGCTTATGACAGAATCTTTACGAATGACGGAAATCCGAATATCAGCTACGGAAAGATGGATGACAAGGGGCGCTTCGTCATGAAGATTCCCATGCTGAACAGTTCCGAAGTTTTTTATGACTGGGAGCGCACCTATATCCGTACGCTGTTTGAGCCGGGCAAGACATACTTCATGCTATATGACTTCAAGGAGGGGCGCCGCTACTTTATGGGTGACGACTGTCGTCTGCAGAACGAGACGCTGGCTCATCCCATTTCATGGGGTTTCCGTTATCCCGACGAAAGGGATATGGACAAAGAGAAAGCATTGGCCTTCATGCAGGGTTTGAAGGAAGACAAGGCTGAGGCCCTGAGCCGGCTGGAGAAGGTGATAGCCGTCCGACCCAACGTCTCGGACCGTTATATCAACTACCTGAAGGGACATTACCAGATGGATGTATGCCGCAACCTTATGCAGGGACGTTTCCATATGAAAGACAGGAAGGTCCCAGCCGAAATCCAGGACTATACAAACCAGCATTGGCAGCAACTTCAGCGGCCATATACGCTATACCGCGAGTTTAAGACGTTCCGGAGAGATTACCTCGACCAGCTTGTGGAAAATAAATATTTGGTCAATCACGTGATGATGTTCTGCAAGTTGTATTCGTCAACTCTCAGGAAATACCGGGAAGCCGGCAAGGTGAAAATTACCGACGAGGAACTGGACCTTGTTGACCGCTATGCCGACGGATTCAGTAAGTATTCCAGTTATAGGACGGATGACGAGGAGGCAAAGAAGGCAAATGAAGAGTTCTTCAAGTCGGATCTGTGCAAACAATTCGGACTCTTATATGGTCGGGAAGATATTAAGCAGGCTCTTACAGAAGAATATCCGCTATTTTGGGTCGATTCTCAGCTCCGCATTCTGGATTCCATAGGTTGTGATCAGGACCTACGTGACATTATCATCGCTAACGGGCTGGATAAAATTATGGATGGTACCCGTCAGCCTCTGTCAGACCACGTAATGCAATTTCTGGAGGAGAATGTGAAGATGCCGGCTGCCCAGGCTTATGTAAAGGCAACGCATGAGAAGTACCAGGCTATTATGAGTAGGGACATCTCCAAATCGCCCAGTCTGAAATCTGCCGGAGATGTCGCGGATATGAGCGATGGTGAACAGATACTGCGCAAGCTTATAGCGCCCTACAAGGGGAAGATTATCCTACTGGATATCTGGGGAACCTGGTGCAGCCCCTGCAAGGAGGGGCTTAAGCACAGCCAGGAGGAATATGAGCGACTGAAGGACTATGACATCGTTTATCTGTATTTGGCCAACGGAAGCCCTGAAGAAGGATGGATGAACGTCATCAAGGAGTATGAGGTACTGGGTGACAATGTAGTCCACTATAACTTACCACAGGATCAGCAAGCGGCCGTTGAGCATTTTATTGGCATATCAGGTTACCCCACCTACAAGCTTATAGACGGTGACGGCAATGTCTTGGACGTAAATGCAGACCCTCGCTACGACTTGGACGGCTTGGCCAGGATGTTAGACAAGATGAATGCGAGGAAGGAATAGACTCTAGACTCTAGACTTTAGTTCGCTATCTAACCGCTAATTCTTAATTAAAATTTCGCCAACCACTCAACGCTACTCGACAATCGTAGTGGCGGGTCCCATGTAGGAGCGCTTCATGCCGCCCAGGTCGATGACAATCTTCTGCAGCATGGTGCCAGGGTCCTGACAGGTGATGCGAAGGGTATGCTTGCCGGACTTCTTAACATAGAGCGTACACTTGTTGATGCGGGCATTACGTTGCACACTCTCGTACCACCCTTGCGCATATTCCCACGAGTTGGTGGCGCAATGCATGAGCAGTCCATCATCGATTCGGACACCATATTGATTCTCTACGTTGGTACGCTCGTGCCCGGCAAAGCCGCGATCCACACTAGTGGTGAAGGTAGGCATCACATAGGTATATACATCTACCATACCTTGTTCCCATGTGTAGAAGTCGTACTCCAGATAGGGAGCGTTACGGGCTCGGCTGTTCTGGCGGGGTACCACAGGGTCGCCCATCATGATGATGGTATCTTCGCAACCCAGGTTGGGAACCTCTATCATCTTGGTTGCCTGATTCTCGTTCTTGCGCATGAAACCTGCGGCAGGAATGGATATTATGCCATTGTCCTCCACATAGAGGCCTTTCATCTCATCGGCAGAAGGCGAGGCTGGGTTGAAAGCACTTACCATAACGTTTTGCTCTGTGCCGTTGTCGTCCTTCAATGTGATGAGGCCCGTCTCTTCCTCGCCTTGCGGAACCTTGTTCCAGTCTACGCTTACCACGATGCGTTGCTGTAGGGGAGTGCTGCCCTTTGTCTGGCTCAGCTGAATCCATTCCTTGTTGGCTATAGCCTCCCAGTTAAGTATGCCTTGGCCCTGATTATAAACATCCATATAATAGGTGCGTGTGGGAAGGTATTTGCTGAAGGTGGGAAGCGCCTGTACGCTTCGTGGACCGCGGGTACCGTATTCCCCTTCGGCTATCACGCCCATTTTGGCGTTGGGGGCCAGCGTAGCATCACGCAGCTCCGGCTTCTCGAAGTACGAGGCTGTTACGCCCTGAGTCATGCTCATGATATGTTCCCACTTGCCGTTCTCCAGGCTGTTGTAGCCTTTGGTAATAATCTGTAATGAGTCGTAACATTGAAGGGCCTCGGCTTTCAGCCGGGCGGTAGCGGCACGGTTCTGGAGGGCATACCAACGGTTCATCTGTCCGCCTATGGTCATGCGGTTCATCAGCTCGCATCCTTTTACGGGGTAATAGACAGCCTGATAGAAGCAACTGTGCTTTTCGGCAGGCATCTTAGCCAACATATCCTCTACGATGGCACCGATGCGACGATACTCGGCCAGACGGTTCTCTGCCTCGCCATAGTTGGTAAGCGAGAACTCCGTGTCGGTCTTCTGTTCGCGTGCATGGTCGTCGCTGGCCCATTCCTGTCCCCATCCCATACATTCGGGACGTCGTTGGAAGGCCAGGCGGTAGAAGGTGCGGAAGATATCCTTGTAAACATCCTTGTATTCCTCGCCCAAAAGGTTGCAGGTCCATTCTGTACGATAGTCGGCACAACGGTTATAGTCGAAGCTGTCTATATCATAGGCCATAGCCAGGAAAAGGTCGACGGCAAACTCACACGATTTGATGTCGCCGGCATTCAGCAGCCAGATGCGGTCGGCTGTCAGGTCGTAGGCTTTCTTCAGTTCCTCGTACATATGGTTGGGTGACTGGGTGTTCATCCACAGATGATCGTGGGGGCGACCCAGATAGGATACGTGGTAATAGACGCCGCTACGTCCCGAGCGCTTCTGCTCCTCGGGGCTGGAGAGGCGCTTCATGTAACCATAGTTGTCATCGGGCCAGATGATGGTGACGTCGTCGGGCAGTTTCAGCCCCTTGTCGTACACATCCAATACCTCTTTATAGGGAGTGAAAGCCTGCGGAATGGTTTCGGGAGCCTTGCCCGTAGCCTTGGCCACCATTTGTCGCTGTGCCTCCAAAGCTGCCTGCATGGTGTTCTTGCGTTCCGTCATATCGTTACCGCCCGCCATGGCCACATCGTGCAGTCCGCGTAATGCCAGGGTGTAAACGTTCTCGAAAGGTGCCAGTTCCAAGGCACGTGCATTCAGCACGCTATCCACACCCTTGCGGTTGTTGATGTAATCCCATGCTCCATATTTCTCCTTGTTCCATTCGCTGGCTGTATTCAGCAGGAGAGGCTCGCAATGGCTGGAGCCCATGACAATAGCAAAGGTATCTGCAACAAGTCGGTTCTCGGGTACCTGATGGAAAGCTAATGAAGCCTCGTGCATGGCAGGACACAGGTAGTTGGCATTCAGACGGAGCAGCAGCTCGCATACAGCGGCATAGGTGCGTGGGCCGAAGTTGCCTCTGTCCTTCTCGTAGTTACGCTTGGCCCAACGCAGGAGGCCCCAGTCCTCGTCGTTGATGAACACACCACGATAGCGGACGCTGGGAGTGCGTGAGGTGAAGTTGTTCACCTGCAATAGGCATGTGGAATGTTGGGGTGTGGGGGCATCCAGCCACCAGCGCCAGGGATTCACTCCTATGGAACGGCTGATGGAGAGCACGCCGTAGGCTGTCCCTCGGCGGTCGCTACCAGCCACCACGATAGCATGCTTGACACCTTTCGCGGGGTTCTTCACCAATGCCACGTGGTAGCGTTCCCATGCTCCCGTAAGACCTGTGGTATCTATCTTGCCAGCCTTTACCAGCTGGTCTATGCTCTTGCTTTGCCCGATGGTTCCTGCTATGATGGCGTAGGTGGCGCCTGCTGTTCCCTCCTGCACCTTCAGTTGTGTTCCTGTGGCGCAGGCCACATCCTCGGCCAGCATCTTAGCGCTACGCTCCACTACCAGGGCATCTTCCTTGTCGTAGCAGATAACAGCCTTTTCCTTTCCGTTTACCAAAGGGAAGGCGTTCCCCGCTCCCTTGTTTGTCAGTCTCACCTGTGCTGCCAATTGTAGCGAACAAGCAGCCAATAGGCCTAATGCAATGCTTTTCTTCATAATGCTTTGTTGATTTCTGCCGCAAAGATATGAAAAAAAACTACACACGACCAACTAACTCTACACTTTTTTAACAAAAGCTATTGGTTTGTTTGCGTATTTTTGCCAAGAAAGGGCAAAATAAAACCCGCACTCCGATTGCCAGAATGCGGGTCTATGATGTCTTAGAAGTTCAGCTTGGTCATCAGCTGCACTTTGTGGTTGGTGACCCAATGCAGGTCGGTCTCGGCCAGTCCGTTGGAGGCCTTCAAGTCCTTGCCGTACTGGGCGGAGGTTATCTCATACTCAGCGCCCAGCTGGAACTTACCCCATGTGACCAGGATTGTGGGCGAGAGGCGCAGCAGTCGGTTCAGGTTGGTGAAGCTGTTCTTGCTGAAGTAGAAGCCCTGGATGTTGCCGGCCGCATCGGTGGCAAGGGCGTCGATGGTGCCGAAGTTGCGGACATAGCCGGCAAAGAGGATACCCTTTACCTGCCTGCCATAGGTCATGGAGATCCAGGATGATGAGTTACGGGTGGGTGTGTATTCCCATGAGCCGTCCTCGCAGATGCGGCTGATGCCGTAGCCGCCGTTCAGGTTCATGTGCTCGCCAGCCTGCGCAAAGACCGTCTTAGCCTTCAGGCTGAAATCCCTATGCTTGTATTGCAGATACAGAAAGGGCGAGAAGGTGGTGATGCGGTCGCCAACCTTTACCTGCACCTCCTGATTCTGAGTGTTCAGGACCGTACCGGTATGACGGGGTGCGATGCTGAGGATATCCACGCCGGCCCGCAGCAGCACGTTGGTGTTAGGATGGAAGGAGAGGCCCAGGTAGGCCTCGGGGGTATAGGCATACTTCATGTAGTTGGCCGAGGCTCCCTCGGGACCGGCTGATGTGTACTGCATCTGCCAGAGGGCGGAAGCCGTCAGGGTGAAGTACTTGCCCAGCTGAGCGTCCATCTTGATCTGAGGAGTACGGCTGAAGGGGTTGAAGGGAGCGCCTGAGTTCAGGGAGATGACATCGGGCAGGTCGGCTGCCAGGGGATGCCATGCCTGACCCATTTGCAGGCTGACACGTGCCAGGGCATCGCCGCTCATGCGCAGGCTGTCCCACGAGAGGGTCAGGTAGGCCTGCCTCAGTCGCAGCTGAGCGGTTCCCGTGCTGCCCGTCAGACCGGCATAGAAGTCGGTCTCGATCTTACCGCCGAAGTTGGTCCTGCCCCAACGGTAGCCGCTGATGTCCAGTCCCAGTCGTGTTGTCAGGGAGAGGAAGCGCATGGTGGTCTGGGCGTTCAGGTCCTCGCGTGCCACACCAGATGCGGCAGCCTCAGCCTCCGTCTGGTTCCAGTTGTTGTCCTTGGGCAGGTAGTTGAACAGGTCGCCCGTTCCGGCCACATTCTCGCGCGTATCTACTGAGAAGTAGTTGCGTATGAAGCCGTAGGGCTTAAAGTGGTTGCTTATGTGTTCCTTTACCTTCTCTTTTTTGGTCTCTTGTGCCTGTACGGCATTCATACAGGTAAATGCCAGCAGGCAGCAGATAAGTATTCTCTTCATGTTTTTCCTTTTTCCTTAAAAATGCCCGCAAATTTACCCTCTTTTTTGCTTTTAAGCAAATATAACGTTTATAAATGATGTCTTAGCAGGATTATTTCCTATATTTGCGAAAAAATACTCTCTAACCACTAACCGCTAACCGCTAACCACTAACCGCTCATGACATACTACCGCTTATTGGCCCTTGCGGCCGTTTTCTGCTTTTCATCTGCTGCCGCCACGCTGGCGCAGACAGCTGGTACACAAATCATTGCCCATCGAGGCGACTGGATGCCGGAGGGCTCTGCCCAAAACTCGCGCACCTCGCTCCGGCGGGCGCTGGACCTGGGTATCTATGGCTCCGAGACAGACATCTGGCTGACGCGCGACGGCCATATCATGGTGAATCACGACCGTACCTTCCAGGGCATTACGCCCGAGGATACCACCTATGCCGCCTGCAAGAAGCTGAGGCTGAGGAACGGGGAGCGTATGCCGCAGCTGAAGGACTTGCTCAGGATACTGAGGAAGAGCAAGAGCCCCACACGCCTGGTGGTGGAGGTGAAGGACCATCGCCTTCCTGAGCGCAGCAGCGAATGTGCGGCGGCTGCCGTGGCTGCCATCCGCAAGTACGGCTTGGAAGGGCGGGTGATGTATATCTCCTTCTCCATCGAGGCATGTAGGACGCTTCATCAGTTGGCTCCCCAGGCCAATGTGGCCTATCTGTCCGGTGACCGTTCGCCCGCCGAGGTTCACGCCATGGGGCTGACGGGTATCGACTACAATATCAAGGTTTTCCGTCAGCACCCCGAGTGGGTGGCCGAGGCGCATGCCTTAGGCATGAATGTTAACGTCTGGACGGTGGATGATCCCGAGGATATCCGTGCCATGCAGCAGCTGGGTGTGGATTATATTACTACGAATAAGCCCAAACAGCCTCACCCCTAACTTATAAACCTAATATCGTTATTGCATTTCTTTTAGCAATTTATCTACCGTTGTGTTGTTTCGCTGTTTGCCGTCTTTGTCAAAGAGTATGGTAAAGGGTATGCCCGTGAACTGGAACTTCTCCTGCAGATAGCCCCATTCGGAGCGAGTGATATGGATGTGCTCACCCTTGATGTTGTTAGGTTCAAGGAAGGGACGGCATCGCTCTTCCGTATCATCCGTAATATAGAGGTACTTGACAGGCTTGTCCTTGTTGGCATCCACCTCATCGCGCATATTCAGCATCAAACCACGGCAGGGACCGCATGACATTTCCCAGAAGTCAACATAGAGCACATTGCCTTTGTACGGCTCAATGATGCGCTGGAAGATGCTGTCGGCTTTGGTCATTGGTTTCTCTTCCACTACCTTCAGTTCATTGTCTTTGATGTGCTGGCGATATGCGAGTACGCCCTGACGCATAAGTTCGGGATGAGTTATGACGGAGAATTTCTTTCCTACTATATCTGCCGCGTATTCATGGTTGTCAGCAGTATTCTTCAGTTCCCAATTAACGAGTCTGCGAAGCACACAGACCTGTGCGGTGAAATCCGTAGGGCTGAGGTTCAGCTTCTCGTGTATTGTATTCATGGCCGTCTTCTCATCAGCACCATAAACGGGACCTGGTGAATATATGTTAAAAGGACGCATGAGGCTGTATTCTATTCTGTTGAAGAAGAAGGTATTGGCGCTTATCATCAGTAGCGGATTGTCAAGCAGGTAACGCTCGCGTGAGGCTGTAAAACTGAAATAGTCTTGCCAGAATTTCTCATAGTAGAATCCTTCCTCATCAGGAGTGTCGTAATAATCGCAGATGTGTTCCATATATTCAACCACGATGTATGTGCGGATGATGTCGGATGCCATCGGGGAGCAGCCTTCCAGTTCGGGCAGGCCGGCGTTTATCCTGCAAATCATCTCGTCTAAGCGAGTCACCAGCTTGTCTTTCCATTTCAGCAAAGAGTCGGGAGTCGGATTGGCCCGTTCTGAGCTTTGGTTGTAATCTACAGAGAAATCACAATATTTTTTCCTTATCTTTCTGGTCAGCTTAGATACCTCTCCGCTTAATCCTGTACCATCAAGGATGATGCCCTCTTCACGGTTCGGTTTTGTGGTGTCAATGGTTACGTCCACCGTATCGCCAGGGCATGCATAAACCTCTGCCATAGGATAGACGAGCAGATACATGGGATAAGGCACTTGCAGGTTAAGGGAAAAGGTTCCGTCTTCTTTGATATCGAATAGCGTAGTCTTTTCTTTGTGGACAATGTAATTTCTCATAATAGCAGAGATTCGCCCTTCAAACTGTTTGGCGACTTGCGGGTCTGCGGAAATAATACGCCCTTTTATCACCACCTCGCCTCCATGCAGAGGTAGTTGATTCATATCCGCACAGGGATAGTTCAGCAACTGCGGAGCTTTCCCCTTCTTGAGTTTTATCTTTACAGGCTTTTCTATTTCTTTGTTAGCCAGAACTTTTATCTTCTCCTGGATAGCGTTCCGGTCAAAGTACTTGACGGCGGCACCGGGACTGATGATGCGGAAGGCCATGTCGGGGTTGGTAACAGTAGGGGTGCCTGAAAGGCTTGTGAAGCGCAAATCCGCTACGCCGTTCACCATCATGCCGTTCTGGCGGCAGGTGTTGACAACCTTAGCCAGCTCTTTTCCGGTCAGCCGTCCCGGCTGGATACAGAAGCTCCGGCCGTCGCCTGTGAGCATGGGGGTTATCCATTCTGCGCTATAAAATGCGATGGGCATTTGGTTGTTATAGACGTTCAGCCACTTCATGATAGCCTTTTCCAATATGGACAGCCAGTTATAGGTACCGTTCTCTCCCGTACTGAAAATCTGTTTGTCAATCTGCGGGAAGCGGTTGCTGACGCATACCCGGATGGGGTTGCCGTCGGGGTCGAACATATCCACGCGGAACGAGTCCGGGGCCTCCTGATGGATGACGGACTTGATGAAACCGGGGTACATGCAGGCCATGTCCTTCAGCACGCCAAGGGCATTGGTCTGGATCATGCCCTCCTTTTGAATATCCGCCAATACGGGCTTGCCGTTGGGGAACAGGCTGATGTCATATGCTTTTATCTGCGCTCCTTCATCATCAAACACCTCCTTTGTGCTTTCCAGCCAAAGTCTCTCTTCCGGCTTAGCCTGTTTGCAGAGTTGGAAATGGCGTCCCATGGGGGTGCGGCTGCTATAGGTCAGGTCTGTGAAATGGGGCAGCAGTTCCTTTAGCTTGCCGTTGCAGAATCCCCTCTTGCTGTCAGCCGAAGCGGGCAGCTGCTCGGCATCCGGCTGGGGATTCAGGATATAGAAGGCGCGTGTCAGGCTGTCCCCGCCTAATGTCAGGATAACGTCTCCCTCGGCCTTCAGTATCCTCATCTCCTTATTACCGAAGATAGGTTCGTTGAAGGTTAGAACCGGGCCTTGGAGGGAGCATTCGCGTGCGAAGTCGCCCTGCTGGGTATAGTTCCATACGACGTGTGCGGCATCCTTCAGGATGATTCTTTCAACGGGGTCCGCCCCCATGGTGTTCATGGGGTGGTAATCCGAGAACCATCCGTCCCGTACATTACCCCATCTGTCCAACACCAGCTCTTTCCCGATCAGGTCTTTCCAGTCAGTAGCATTGGCTGTCAAGGAAAATACTAAACTCAGCGTTACGATAATGAATTGAAGTTTACTTTTCATTTTTTTGTGTTGTTAATTTATATTGGTTAATAAAATTTCTTACTCATCTGCCTTTACTACCTTCACTTCCCGGATCTTTATGCGTTCAGAGCATTCGTGTGCCCGGATGGTAATCTTGAACTTGCCTGCATCCACGTGAGGGAGGCTGATATGATGATAGACCCAGGCTTCGTCATCTACGGCAAAACGTATCCAGGATTCCTCATCCTCCTGTTCCAGGTGGGGGAACATCATCTTGTAATCACTCGCGTCTGCCCAGGCGATGGTATTGATGTGCAGACCATCCTCCGAGGGGCGCAGTACGGCCTCCTTCTCCTTGCCTCCGTCCATATAGCTGAAGGTATAGGTAAGGCCTGCGTCGTACCCTTCCGTGAGCGACATGAACTGGTAGGTACCCTCCTCTGTCAGATCAACCTCTTTCTCTAATACGGCGGAATAGGTTATATCATCATACTTGTCCGCATCAAGGCGTATGGCATAATGAGGAAGACCGCTGAAACCAGTACGAATGTCGACTATATATTCGTCAAGGTTAGTGGACGTCTTCAGCGTCCAGCCTATTGATGATAGTTTCTTCCTATTTTGGATGAGTTCTATTTCGTGGCCCTCATTATCCTCCCATTCATCAATCTTGATGCCGGTTCCTATTAAACAGGCTATTCCAAGGCCGAGGGCAAAAATCCATACCACTACAAGGGTCGTTGTTACAGAAGAACGAAGTTTCTTACCGCCATGCAGCAGGCGTATGATACCGAAAACGGGAAGTGCCGCAACTGTCAACCAGCAAATCAGGGTTATAAGGAACAGGGGCTGGCATGTGTCGACGAAGGAGGAGAACTTCGGGAAGAAATCCATTCCGCCTAATATGTCTGTTACCAGGGACGAGTTGATGCCTGCCACGATGATGACGGCTAAGAGCAGTCCGATGGCCAACAGGACAAAGGGGAGAAGAATTACTATGGCCAAGACAATCAGCAACGCCTTCAGGCAACCGCCGGCATAATTATTCTGGTTCTGAGGCTGTGTAAGAGGGCGTTTCGACTCGTCCATTACCTGCTGGGCCAGATTCTGCGGATTTACGGGTTTACCCTTCATGAGCAGGCGGTCCTCGGGTGCCCAGGCTGCCGGCATCAGGATGGCCAGTACGACATAGGCGATGATAAGCGCACAACCCCAGAACTCGATGTTGAAGTAAAAGTGATGTCCCGGCCACCACCATAGGAAGTCAAAACGGGATGCGCAGAAGGAGATGAGGATGGCTGCCACATAGCCTATGCGCCACCATATCACGTCGCCTCCGAAGTAGGCTGCAAGGCCGGAGAGTACGCCGCTTATCTTCTTGTCGTACGGGTCGCGGTAGAGGCGTTTGGGACCTTTGCCGGAAATGCCGAAGGACTGGGTCTCGCCCGCGAAGTTCCCCTCGCCCATGGGGGAGGGGTTAGGGGTGAGGCCGGGGTCAGGTGAGAGGCTGTCTGCGCCGTCCATCTCCTCGGGCTTGCCCAGTCGCCGGACAATCCCCGTTACATGATCTATGTTGATGGCTACCGCGCCCTGCGCTTTTATCTCTTCCAGCAGTTCTGCGATGCGCGCTTCTATGTCTTCGGCAATCTCTTGGCCGCCTTCGCGTGAGCGGAAATAGTTGCGGAGCGACTGCTCGTAGGTGGAGAGCATCTCGTAAGCGTCCTCGTCCATCTGGAAGAGACGTCCGCAAAGATTGATGGTGATGTTCTTTTTCATAACTTATGTTATAACGTGTGTGTGTGTTGGTATGAATTGTTTTCCGTTAGAATGGCATCTTTGACAAAATGCCGAAGAAGACTCCGATGAATGCCATTAAGGGCCCTACGAATAGTAGAGCAAAGACAATAAAGATGACGATGATGAGGGCGATGAGACATCCCTTGTGTGTCTCGCCTCGCGGCATGAGGGCCTTCTGCGACTCCTCCTTGACCTGCAGGGTGATGTTCTCGGGGGTGACCTCCCTACCCTGCTGGCGCAGGCGGTCCTCAGGGGTGAGAGCAGCCGGGGTTACCAGCCACATGACGATGTATATGATGGGAAGGGGAAGTCCTATCAGCAGGATGGTGGCTATAATGGCTCCCAGCCGGATGGGAAGCGGGTCGGCGATATTGAAGTAGGCGGCAGCACCTGAGCATACGCCGCCCAGTATCTTGTCATCAGCACAACGGTAGTACTTGCGGGAGCGGACGTAGTTGTAGCCACGGTCGTAGGTGTTGCCGGCAAACTTGCCTGCCTCGTTGACAAACTGGTTCAGGTCCTCCCTGAAGCTGTCTCCGCTCCCCATGGCCTGCTGCCCTGTGCCGGCTGTCCCGTTTCCTTCGCTGCCGCTTTCGCCGGCTATCTGCTCGGCATTCCCGATGGTGTCGATAATCTCCCGGACGGTCTCGATATTGACGGCGTTCATGCCGGCTTCGCGACGCCTCCAGAGGAGTTCGGCTACGCGATGTTCTATGTCATCAGCCACCTCCTCGCCGCTTTCCTGGCGACTGAAATAGCGTTTCATGCTGTCCAGGTAGTTCTCCAGCATGTTGTAGGCATCCTCGTCTATATTGTATAAGGTACCAAACAGGTTGATGCTAATGTTCTTTTTCATTTCTTTTATAGTTATTATGTTAATTACTCCCCTAATCCCTTATCTATCATCTCTAATCTATTGCTTTAAAAAGTTTACGGTTCTTGAGATTTCCTGCCAGCTCTCGTTCAACTGGGCGAGTGCCTCCTCGCCTTCGGGTGTCAGCCTATAGTACTTGCGGGGCGGGCCTTGAGTGCTTTCCTGCCATTCGTAGGCCAGCAGACCGTCCTTCTTCAGTCGGGTAAGCAGCGGATAGAGGGTTCCTTCCACCACTATCATCTCGGCTTCAAGCAACCGTTGGATGATGTCTGACGCATAGGCCGCCCGCCGCTTCAGGAGCAGGAGAATGCAGTACTCCAGCATTCCCTTACGCATCTGCGATTTAGCATTATTAATGTCCATATTTCCTCCCTTTTAAAAGTTCTGATGCCGCAAAGTAAAGAAGAAATATAATACCTTGCAATACATAGTACCTGAAAAAAGCAAGGGAATAACATTAATTAACAATTATTGTAAGGTATCAGGTATCAGGTCTGAGGTTTAACGTTTCCTAAAGTAATCGTTGTAGATTTTGATGCCGAAGATGATGCAACTGCAAGTGCAGGTAATCAGGTTGGTAATGAACAGGGACCATATAATATCAGGCTTGTGTATGAGTCCCTGCAGCATAAAGGCAAAGGCACCTATGCCCATCATCAGGAAGGTGGGCAGGGCTATTCCGTCGGTTTTACGGGTACGGATGGTGACAATAGCCTGAGGCAGATAGCCCATCACCATACCAATGGTGGCTATCCAGCTGCATATCTCGAATATGATTCCCTGTTCCATGATATAGAGGTTAGTTGATAGTTAAATCTGGGAGTAAAGTTACAAAAAAAATCCGATAAGCCGCAAAGCTCGTCGGATTTTACTATACTGGGGAGGGGAAATTTGCCTATTCCTCGCTGTCAGCCTTGAAATTCTCCAGATCCTCTACACGGAAGGC
>JAEEGK010001578.1_pt1 | contig 57301 bp, 43 predicted proteins | sample 8958771 | NCBI WGS metagenome assembly JAEEGK01 (sample SAMN16246547, study PRJNA631951) | gut metagenome | biome: gut microbiome; feature: rumen; material: SC-attached | host: Bos | place: Iran: Karaj | collected 2018-10 | reverse complement strand
CTCCTATTGGCATAAGAACATCGGCGGATATTCACCTGCCAAGCTCCAGCGCTATCAGGAGTATATCGACAGGCAGCTTGCGCCGGACATCCAGACTCTTAGCAAAGCCATAAGCGGCGCCGCCACCGTGCAGGAAGCCGAGGCCGCACTGCCGTATCTGGAGAGTCTCGCTTCGCTTAACTGCCGCTATATTATCGTAGGAGAAGACAATCCCCCGCTGCGCTACAGTTTTGCCCGCGGCAACGCCTGGTTTGAGCAAACAAGCGATGATTCTATTGAGTTGACTTCTTACGCTCCGGACCGGCTGGAATATAGCTATACTTCATCTGAAGGCGGCCGGGCGGTGTTCAGCGAGGTTTATTATCCTGCCGGATGGGTGGCCCGCCTGGAAGACGGAACCGAGCTGCCCATTGAGCTTTATGAAGGATGTAAGATGGAGATAGAACCCGGGCTTCAGCCTGCCGAAGGAGAGGTCATCAACGATATCTGCCGCCGCATAACCAAGTGGCCCGTAGCTTCTGACCTGCTGCGCTGCGTGGACCTTCCCGCCGGATCGCACACCCTGGTTATGAGCTTCGAGCCGGCCTCCTACCGCCGCGGCGAAGCCCTCTCCCGCGCCAGCTCGATCCTCCTCCTGCTCCTCGTCCTTGGTGCCATAGGCCTTAAAATCTTTCCTAAAAAACAGCAGTAATGTCCGATAACGATTGGAAATCACGTCTGGGGGTGGTTTATTCCACCAATCCTGACTTTCAATATCAGCAGGCCGCCGAAGAGGAGCTGGCCACACTGCCGCCGGAGCGGCAGAGGCTGATCGTGCGTATCGACCGCTCTCACCGTGCCGGCAAGCAGGTCACGCTGGTGGACGGCTTCGTGGGCACGGGGGATGATCTTGCCGCCCTTGCCAAAACCCTTAAAACCAAGTGCGGCGTAGGGGGTACGGCCAAAGACGGCCAGATTACCATCCAGGGAGACCTGCGGGACAAAGTTACTGCCCTTCTTCAATCTATGGGCTATAACGCCAAAAGAGGAAACTGATGCCTGAGCTGTTCAAAGGAGGATTTCTGCATATGGCCACCGATCCTTTGGCCCAGAGCGGCGCGCCCCAGCTGTGGGCCGACTGCACCGTGAACCGCTGGGCCGTGGTGGTCGCCCTTATCCTCCTTATTATTGAACTGTCCGAAATACTCCGCATTTATCCTCATCTGCTCCGCTGCCTGGGCCGCTGGAAGGGCAATGCCGACCTTGAGCACAGCGTGAGCCTCGCCCGCACCCGAAATACCGTAGCCCTCGTGTTCGGCATTATTTTCTGCATCATCGCCGACCGCTGCGGCATTGTCGCTCCTACGTTCAAGCTCCGTCTTACGCCCGGCTGGCAACTCCCGGTAACCATAGGCCTCCTTGCCGGCGCCACCCTTATTAGACGCATCGCTTATTTGTGCTCCAAATTCCGCAGCCGCACAAGCGAGTTTGCCATGACACTACGCCACTCAATTTATAACTACCTGATTCTTTTAACCACGCTGATTTTTTTAAGCGTGCTCGTGATGGTGCCTCTTCACGCCCCCGACACGCTTGCAAGGGCTGTTTTGTATGCCGAATGCGCCGTTTTCTTCTTGCTGTTCCTCATAAGGCAAGGACAAATTTTGCGCTCACGTTGCGGTACTTTGGCAACAATTTTGTATCTTTGCGCCCTTGAAATTTTGCCGGTAGGCATACTGATATTTGCGTGTACACTATGAAGATACTGGTATCCCAGAAAGCACCCTCTAACCTCAACGCTTACAATGCGTTGGAGGAGAAGTACGGTGTAACCCTCGAGTTTCATCCCTTTTTCCTTATAGAGCCCCTTACCGCCAAAGAATTCCGCAGCCAGAGACTCAATCTGCCGGACTATACGGCCATTGTTTTTTCTTCGCGCCACGCCATCGATGCGTACTTCAAACTCTGCGAGGAAAACCGCTTCAAGGTTCCCGAAACGATGAAGTACTTTTGCACCACCGAGTTGGTGGCACTGTATCTTCAGAAGCATGTCGTGTACCGTAAGCGCAAGATATTCTTCGGCGACGGCACCCCCCAGAGCATCGTGGCCCAGATCGGCCCCAAGCACCGCGGAGAGAAATTCCTTATCACCACCTCCGCCGAGGCCAATACCGGTCCGATATCCGCTCTCTTCGAGAAGGCGGGGCTCGACTTTACCGTGTCGGTGATGGTCAAATCGGTCCTTCAGGACATCTCGGCCCTCAATCTTTCCGACTACGGCGCCATAGTGATGTACAACCCTAACGACCTTAAGTCGCTCCACGCCAGCTTCCCCAACTTCGAGCAAGGCGGCACCGCCTTCATCTCCTATGGTCGCGGGATTGCGGAAGCCCTTAAGAACGAGGGTCTCAGCATAGCGGTCCAGGGTCCTTCCGAGGAAATCCAGTCCGCAGCCAAAGCACTCGACGTATTTTTAAAGAGCCAAAATATCTGTCAGTAACATTGACCAGAAGCGAGCGGCTGCGCGGCAAGACCACGATAGCCACTCTGATGAACAAAGGCCGGTGGAGGTCGACCCTCCATCTGAGATGTTGCTGCCTTTCGTCTAACGGCTTGGAGATCAACCGTATAATGGTGTCGGTGCCCAAGCGTCACTTCAAACGCGCCGTCAAGCGCAATCTTCTCAAAAGACGCATGCGCGAGGCTTACCGCCTGAACAAAGAACTCGCAGGAGCAGGCGGTCACGACATGCTTTTCGTTTACAATTCTCCGGAGATTGTCCCTTACGCCGACATCTGCGAAGAACTCAAGTCCCTCCTGAGCAGCATAGCAGCCGAGCGATGAAGGTCACGGACATCATAAAGCGCGTGCTCTCGGCGCCGTTCATTCTGCTGATCCATTTCTACCGGTTCTGCATATCGCCGTTCACGCCTCCCAGCTGCCGCTTCACTCCCACCTGCTCGCAGTACGCCCTTGAGGCCTTCCGCAAGTATGGCCCCTTCAAAGGCGGCTGGCTTGCCCTCAAGCGTATCCTCCGCTGCCACCCTAGGGGCGGCTCCGGCTATGACCCCGTACCGTAACCCCGCAAAACATTATCAACCATATGATTAAGAAACTACTACTTGCCCTGGGCCTGGCCGCCGCACTGAGCATAAGCGTAAATGGCCAGAACAACCGCCCGCCCCTTCCCATCGAATACCGCGTCCCTTCAGACGGAAGCGGACTGTGGTTAATTGACAAAAAGAACGAAGTTACTTTCCAGGGCCTGACGGGCTGGTCTACCATAACTTTCAGCCTCCCCGTGCAGGAAGAGCTTTCTGCCGGCAGTTATGTCCAGTTCTGCGTGTGCCTTGAGAACAAAGGCGCCAAGGCCCCCCAGGACTATATCGTCGAAATCAACGAGGGCGACGCCTGGCGCACCGAGGCCGGCTGCACCTTCGAGACAGTTGACTCCAAAGTCAAGCATCCGTCCACTTTCCTGCATATTTTCAAGCTTCAAAAGGCAGTATCCGATACCCTGTTCGTGCGCTGCAGGGTGAACAGCCCGCTGACCACCGGAGGCGAAAGGCTGCAGCGTACCGAGCCCGAAAACGAAGTGGCATTGAAGTGCCGCGGCTATGTGGGCGCGCGCCTCACCAGTCTCGGGAACACCGAACCCGCCGAGGAAAAGAACCTTCTGCTGATCGGTAATTCGTTCACTTACTATTTTGGCGAACCCATTATCCTGCAGGAAATTGCATTCTCGCAAGGCCTTCGCCTCAATATCACCGCATCGCTCAAGGGCGGCCAGTCATTCCGCCAGCACTGCGGCCTGAGGATGACGAGCCTTAGCATTAAAAAAAGCGTGTACGACTATGCCATCATTCAGGGACAGAGCCAGGAGCCTGCCCGCTGGGCTGCCGACCGCAAGACAAATGCCGACGTAAAGGCGGCTTTCGGCGAACTCTGCGACAAGATCCGCCTCTGCAGCCCCGACTGCAAGATATACATCGAGAAAACCTGGTCTTATCCGGGTGCCGACAACGGCGGCTTTGCCACGGAAGACAAGTTCTTCAATCTGCTTGAAAAAGGCTCGAAAAAGCTTGCCCGCGGCGCCAAGACATCGCGCACGATGGTGGGGGATGCGTTCCGTATGGCCCGTCGCGAATGCCCCGGCATAGATATTCTCGACAAAGACTCCAAGCATCAGGCCCTCGCCGGCTCATACCTTAAGGCCTGCGTGACCTACCTTACCTTTAGCGGAAAGCCCTTCGAGGGCGAAGTTCCCTCCTGCGGCCTGCCCGATGAGGAAGCCGCTGCCCTTCGCGATATAGCTGAATATATCGTCCTGCGTTAACGGCTGAAACCAAGGATTTTAAGCCCCTTGAGCACGTCGGGATGCTTCATGAAGCAGTCCCACAGGAGTCCCGTGCGTCCGTTTTCGATCATCACCACTATCGGCCCTTGGTCGATGGCGATGTAAGACGGCGCGAACCAGGCCTTGTCGAGGCACATAGCGTCGAAGAAGCCGTACTCTCCCCACATACGGTCGCCGTACATATAGTAGAAAGTGCGCATTGCCGCAAGGCTCTCTTCCGGCACATACGGGTATGAGGCCAAGGCGGCGGTAGGTGCTATAACGCCCTTGTCGTTGGTGGGCGACGATGCTGAATAACCCCCGGGAATATCGCTGGCGGTAAGTCCCCAGCAAACATCGGAGTAGCCGGCGTGCCCTTTGGGATTGGCGCGGCAGTACTCAAAATTGATGCGTGCGTGCGCCGTGTTTTGCTCCCAATACGATGCGTAAGCATCCTTCAGCCCCCTCGGATCGAGGCCCATGAATGAATAGTGGGCGAAGAACATAGGTCCACCGTAGTCGCTGCCCAGGGGCAGGGTTACGCCGTAGAACTTGCGCCCGTTGCGGATGCCGCCTCCTCTGGCCCATCCTTGCTCATAAACATCCTTGGAAACGGGATGGGTGGGCGACGAAGCTGCAAGCACATACACAATAAGTCCTTCGTTCCAGCCGCTGATGCTCATGTTCATGGCCCATTCCTGCGATGGAGACCAGTGCCAGTAGAGCGACTTGCCGCCGCGGGTGTACCAGTCCCATTCGACATCTCTCCAGATGGCGTCGATGGAGTTCCGTATATCCGCCTCTTCGGGACGGTCGAAGTATCCCGCCACCGCCAGCAGACCCTGGATAAGGAAGGCGGTTTCTACCAGGTCGCCGCCGTTATCTTTGGCGCTGAACGGAATTACCGCGCCGTTGCCTCCGTCGATCCAGTGGGGGTATGCGCCATGGAAACGCTGGGCCTTGCCGCCCAGGAAGCCCAGAATCTTGCGCATACGTTCTACGGCCTGTTCACGGCTTATGAATCCCCTCTCCACGGCCACGGGAATGCCCATAATGCCGAATCCCGAGCCACCGATGGCCACGGTGTTCTCCGATCCGAGCCGCTCCCGGGCAAGCCCGCAGAGGGGGTGGGCGTAGTCCCAGAAATACTTGAAAGTCTGGCGCTGTACAAGTGTGAGCAGTTCCTCGTCCGGCAGACGCTCGAACTTGTCGGCGGGGTTGTAGGCCGTTGTGAATTCCACTCGGCTCGACTCCAGCAGATTCACTCCGAAGTGCTCGCCCGCACCTATGGAGATGCTGTATTTGGTAAAATGGGAGAGTTTGCCCTCGGGGCGCAGCACCAGAACGCTCTTGTCTTTACCGTACGATGCGCTCAAGGCGCCGCCGGAAAAACTTATGTCGGCGGAAATGATATCGGGCAGGATTATCTCCCGGGTAAATTCGAAGGCTATTTCCACTCCGTCCACCGGCACTTCGGCCAGCGACCCCGATACGGGCACCATTACCCCGCAGACCGAGGCGTTAACTATTACCGCCTTGGGTGCTGCAGCCTCTTCCGGGTGCGACGCAGCGCAGCCGGAAAAAACGGAAAGCAAAAAGGCAAGGAGAACTATGCTCCTTGCCTTTGCGGTTTTAAAACTGAAATTACTCAAGAGAAATAGCCAGTTCCTCTTTGTAGAGGGCGTTGATCTCGGTCTCGGAGAGAGCCTTGTTGAAGAAACGGATCTCGTCGATGGAGCCGCAGAAGTAGTTTTGCCATGCATCGCTTGATTTACCCTCGACCCTGGATGCCCATGCACCCACGTAAAGGGCGTTGCAGTCGGATGCGAAAGCGGCCTTGATGCCACCCACGACCTTGTCGTTAGGAGTGAATACACCGTCGTTGACCTTTACACCGTTAGCAAAGTTTGCCCATGCGCCGGTGGAGGCGTCGTAGGTTCGTGCAACGTGGAACCAGACATCTTTCTTGGCATATTCGGGCGACTGGGCGTTGGGCCACATAGCTGGCTTGCCGTCAACGGAAAGGAAGTCGATACGGCCGTTGAACTGCTGGCCGGCTTCTTCGCTGAAGTTGTCGAACAGATATACGAAGGAAGGCCAGATGTCTTCAACACCGGTACCGTTGAAAGAAATCAGAGCGCCCTTGGCCTCTTTGCCGGCGGGGAGTTTTACCCAGCAGGAGAAGGTCATGCTCTCGAGTTTGGAGAAGGCGTTGCCGGCTGCGAGTTTGAGCTTGAGGAAAGCCTCGCTGTTGTTGTCGGCTGCGCTGTTGGTGTAGCCCTTGCCAATGAAACCGGCAGCAAAGGAGCCTGCGCCCTTGGTGGCATCGGTGCTGATACCGGCACCAACTTTAACGGCATCGGCGGCTGATTCGAGAGGCAGGTGAACTACCAGGTTCTCGGCAGCGGTCTTGACCTCGGGGGTCTTGGGCTGGTCTTTACCGGGACCGTCAGGGGTGCAGGAAGCAAATGCTGCAAGCATCAAAGCGGATGCTGCGAAAAAGAAAATTTTTTTCATTCTTTTGAATTGATTGGTTATAAACAGTAAATACAATATGTTGTAAAATCTTGCATTAGTAGGTGTATCCCGGGCTTGCGGGCAGGTTGGGGTTAAGCTGCCTCTGCGAGGTGGGGATGGGGAAGTGCTCGTGCTTTCCGGCCTTGAAGCCAAGGGGGCCGAGCACCTCGGCTGCCTTGCCCCAGCGCACCAGGTCGAAGAACCGCTGCTCTTCCATCGCCAGCTCGGCATGGCGCTCCTCGTAGATATTGTCCAGAGTGGCGCTTACGCTCGCCAGCCCGGCCCTTGCCCTCACGGCGTCCAGGGCTGTCTGGGCCGTCATGCCGGAGGCGGGGGCGAAGCTTGCTCCGTTGGCCATGGCCTCGGCAAAGTTAAGCAGAATTTCCGAGTAACGAATGAGCCTCATATCGTAGTCCCGCCCATAGGCGTTGAACGACCATTTGTTGTAGCGCGAAGGAGTGTACACCTTGCCGTTGTAGTACGGATTGGTGCATTTGTCGGTCAGTACGTCGCCCTCGGGCGTGGTGGTGCCGCGGACCAGGATCGTGGCGGCCTTGCGGTCGGCATCGCCGCGGGCGTCAAAGAAATCCACCAGTTTCTGGCTGGGCACGTTGAAACCCCATCCCTGGAAAGGCTCCGGATTGTTGCGGGGGCCCTGGATGAAGGCGTAGTAGCACATAGGGGCGTCGCCGGCTTCCTGTCCGAGAGTGGAGCTCTGGATGGACATAAGGATCTCCGGGGAGTTTTCGCCCTTCATGAGGAATGCGTCACGGAACTTGGGTTGCAGGCTGAATTCGTCCGAAGCCATAATGGCGTCGGCCTGTGCCGCGGCCTCTTTCCAGTCTTTGCGGTACAGGGCCACCCTCGACTTGAGGGCGCGGGCGGTCCAGCAGGTGTAGCGGCCCGGATACTCCTCCCAGGACGATTCTACTGTGCGTATGGCGGCGTCCAGGTCGTCGTAGATGAACTTGTATATCTGCTCTTCGCTGGCGGGCTTGGCGGATGAGAGCTCTTCGGATGTCATGCTCTTGTCGATGATGGGCACGCTGCCGAATATGCGGACCAGGTTGAAGTAAGCCCAGGCACGGATGATGCGGGCCTCGCCGCGACATTCTTCCACTTGCTTGAGAGCATCCTCTGCTGTGATGGACTCCTTGAACTTGTCCATGGATTCGATGGCGTAGTTGGCCGCCGACGACATATTGTAGAAGTAGGTCCAGACGGTGTTGACGCAGTCGTTGGCGGGGTCGAGGGTGAATTCGTCCACCTGCTTTGCGGGGGCGCCGTCGTCGGGCGAAGAACCCTTGTCGGCATCGTCGGAGACGATTTCCATCACGGAAACGTAGTGGAACGACTCTCCCTCCCCGAGGCGCATGCTGGCGTATGCGGCGCTAAGCGGCATTATGATATTCTCGGTCTTGGTGTAGTCAAAACCGTAGGTGGGCATGGTAGCCTCGGTGCGTATGTTCAGAAAATCGGAGCAGCTGCAGAGCAGTGCCAGAAGGGCGGTGAGTATAAATATCTTTTTCATATCCGTAGCTCCTTAAAAGTTGATGTTGACGCCTGCGGTGTAGATGGCCTGCATGGGATAAACCGCCGAGCCGTCGATTCCGGTCTCGGTAGGCGAACCGCCGATCTGGGTGGTAAATCCGTTGTAGCCGAACAGGTTAAGCGGCCGCTGCGCGGAGAGGTAAGCCCTTATGCGTCCCGAGCCGAACACGTTGCGGAAGGTGTAGCCCAGCTGTACGTTCTGTATGCTGAACGCCGAGCCGTCCTCCACGAAGAAGCTGTTGCTCTGGGCCATAAGCGACTCGTTGAGAGCCCTGGGGCTGGGATAGGTAGTGCTCTTGGCGTCTTTGCGCCAGGCGTTCTTGTAGAATGCCAGGTCGTAGTTGCCGTCGGGGAACACCTGCTTGTTGATGCGCTTGGCATTGAAAATCTTGTTTCCGATGTTGGCGTTCATCACCATCGAGAAGTCCCAGTTCTTCCAGTCGAAGCCCAGGTTGAGGCCTAGCAGGAGCCAGGGAAGAGGAGAGCCCAGATAGGTGCGGTCGTCCTCTTTGATGATGCCGTCGGGATTGACGTCCTTGTACTTGAAGTAGCCCTCGTCGGCGGTAGTCTGGGTGACGTCGCCGAGCAGCGCTTCCTTCTTGTTGGGGAAGATGCCCTCCACCTGGTAGCCCCAGAAGGCGCCGATGGGGTAGCCAACTTGGGTAAGGGTGGAGTAAACGCCGTTCACCATTGCTCCGGGTATGTTGTCGCGGCCCTCGAGGGCAAGCACGGTGTTGTAGTTGAACGTGGCGTTGAGTCCGGCGTAGTAGTTGAATTCTTCAGCTATGCTGTCGGCCCATCTGAGCGAGAGCTCGGCACCGGCGTTAAGCACCTTGCCGTTGTTGGCAAGCAGGGTGGCCACGCCGCCGCCGGAAGCTATGGGGGCGTAGAACACCACCTTGTCGGTAACGCGGTGATACAAATCGACTTCACCGCTCAGGCGGCTGCCGAACATGGCGAAGTCGGCGCCCACGTTGGTCTCGGTCACCACCTCCCAGCGGAGATAGTTCTGATACACGGTCTGTGCACCTATGCCGTCCACCACGGTGTTGCCGAACACGGCCGAGCTGCCGATTCCGGAAGCTCCGGCGATGTTCACGTCGTTGGCGGGCACGTTGTCGTTACCGAGCATACCCCAGCTGGCGCGCAGCTTGAGGAAGTCGAGCGCCTTGCGGCCCTGCATGAACGGCTCGTCGGAAATGTTCCATCCCAGACCGACGGAGGGGAAGATGCCCCACTTCTGCTGGTATTTGGAGCTTCCGTCGGCGCGCAGCGTAACGGTGGCGAGGTATTTTTCTTTGTAGTTGTAAGTGCCGCGGGTAAAGAACGACAGTCCGTTGTAGCGGGAGGCCCCGTCGGAGGTCTGCTGGTTCTTGTACGAACCGTTGCGCAGGTAGAGCGACTGCAAGTCGAAGTCGGGCACGCTGCGGGCCGTACCGCTCAGGTCGGCGTTGTACTGCATACGGGTCGACTGGCCCAGCATGGCGGTGAATGCGTGGTCGCCGACGCGGTCGGAATAAGTGAGGGTGTTGTCGAGGATGTGATAGGTGCCGTAGCTGAAAGTCTTGCTCAGGCTCGACACTTTGGTGCCCTGCGAGCCTCCCACCATATGCTCGGGGGTGTAGCTCTTGCCGTCGTTGAAACTGAAGTCAAGGTTGTAGGAGGTCTTGAACTTGAGTTTTTCGGGGATGATGGTGGCCTCGGCGTAGGCGGAGAATACCGTCCTGTAGCCGTTGCCCCAACTGCGGTTGTAGAAGGCGCTGGCGGCGGGGTTTCCGTAGGAGTTGCCGTAGCCGTAGCGCTGGGGCGAGTCGAAAGGCTCGGGATAGGCTACTGTATTGGCATCGTTGTAAACTCCGTACACAGGGGGATTGACGAACGCCTGGTAGTAAACTCCGGAGTTGGCGTAGTCGGCGTCAATCTTGGACACCACGGTGTTGAATCCCACCTTGAGCCATGAGCTCATGGTCTGGTCCAGGCGGGCGCGCAGGTTGAGGCGTCCGTAGTTGTTCTTGGTGAAATTCATGATACCGTCCTGAAAGAAGTAGCTCAGACCCACCGAGTAATTGGTCTTCTCGGTGCCGCCGCTGAGGTCCAGCGAATGGCTGTGGGTAAGGGCCGGATGCACCAGGGTGGCGTACCAGTCGGTGCTCACTCCGTTGTAATTGGCGGGATCTTTGGGAACGAAGCCCGTGGTGCCGTCGAAGGCCAGGTTGTAAAGCTCGCAGTACTGATCGGTGTTGGCGAGCTTCATGATGTTGGTCGGCACCTGCACGCCGGCGTAACCGTCGTAGCTCACGCGGGCGTGCCCCATCTCACCCTTGCGGGTGGTTACGATGATGACGCCGTTGGCGGCCCTCACGCCGTAGATGGCCGATGCCGAAGCGTCCTTGAGCACGGTCAGCGACTCGATGTCGGAACTGGCGAGGAAGTCGATGTTGTCCATGAAGGCGCCGTCAACCACATACAGGGGCTTGGCATAGTCGCCTATGGAGCCCACGCCGCGGATCTTCACGCTGGGGCCTGCGCCCGGAGCGCCGCTCTGGGTAATCTGCACGCCGCTCACCATGCCTGCAAGTGCCGACATAGGGTTGGCGGTAGCCTGCTTGGAGAGTTCGTCTCCCTTGATATTGACGATGGGGGCGGTGAGGTCCTTGGCCTTCTGGGTGCCGTAACCCACCACCACAACCTCTTCAAGGAAGGTCTGGTCTTCGGAGAGATTGATCAGCGCGGGCACTTCGGAAGCCTTGAAGCTCTGTGTGGCGTAGCCCATGCAGCTGATGTCGATCAGGGCGTCGGGACCGGACACCGTGAGCAGGAAGTCGCCGTCCAGCCCGGTAGATGTGCCGTTGGACGTTCCGGCCTCCATGACGGTGGCGCCTATCACGGGCCCCAGGTCGTCTTGTACCACACCCTTTATCTGATAAGCCTGGGCGGAGGCCGCGAGGCTGATCAGCAGGGCGCATGTAAAAATGAGTAATCTTTTCATATATGCTTGGTTGTTAGTTTTTGTAACGGAATCCCAGTTTTTCAAGACCTGGGATTATTTCGGGGGAACTCATGAAGAGCTTCCAAAGAAGGCCGCTCCGGTAGTTCTCGATCATCACCGCTTCGGGGCCCTGGTCGATGGCGAGGTAGTGGTCGACGACCGGATTGTCTTTGGACGGATTGTATGCGTCGTAGAAGCCGTAAGGGCCGAACATTTCTGTCTCGTAGAACAAGTAGCGCATCACCTGCAGCGACTCCGTGGGGGTATAGACTATGGAGCTTATGGCCGCGGTGGGCGATACCGTGCCGTTCTCGTCGGCGGTCCCGGGATGATGCGAGCTGTAGCCGACGTCCGGATCGTCCGAGGAGGTAAAGCCCCAAAGGTGCGCCCCATAGCCCTTGTGGCCCTTTGGATTGTCGATGGCGTATGCGCGATGGATGAGGGTGTGGGCTGTATTGCGCTCGAAGTAGTCGGTCTTGTCGTCAATCAGCCCGCGCGGGTCAAGCCCCAGGTAGGAATAATGGCAGAAGAACAGCGGCCCGCCAAGCTCCATGCCGAGAGGCAGGGTGATGCCGTAGTACTGCTTGCCGTTGTAATAGTAGCTGGAGGTCTTGTACGATGCCTCGTAGCACTCGCGGCTGATGGGGTGGGTGGGGGAACTGCCGGCCAGGATGTAAGTGATAAGGGTCTCGTCGTAGCCTTTGATGCGGTGGTTCATCTTCCACTCGTAATTCTTGGACCAGTGCCAGTAGAGCGAGTCTGTGCCGCGTGTGTACCAGTCCCATTCTACGTCTTTCCAGAGCTGGTCGCAGCGCTCGGACAGAGCCTCGTCCTTGCCGCGCAGCCACTGCCGCGCCGTCAGCAGGCCCTGCACCATGAAGGCTGTCTCCACCAGGTCGCCCCCGTCGTCGTACTGGCTGAAGCTGAAGGTCTCGCCGGTGTCGGCGTCGTACCAGTGAGCCCAGGCCCCGTGGAAGCGCTCGAACTTCTCAAGGCTCCCCACCATTTTCTCGATGCGGTCGATGCCTTCTTGCTGAGGGTAATATCCCCTTTCGGCTCCGGCAATCACCGCCATCATTCCGAATCCGCTGCCGCCTATGGTTACAATGGCTCCGTTGCGGTCGTTGTCCCGCTCGCGGGCAAGTCCGGTGGCGGGGTCGGCAAAATCGGTAAAATACTTAATCGTGCAGCGCTCTACCGTGTCCAGAAGGGCCTCGTCGCTCATTTGCTTTGCGGGCCTCGGGCCGCAAGAACCAAGCAGCAGGGCGAGCAGCAGGACCGCAGCTGCCATAATGCTATTCTTCATAACTGAAAGAGGCTTCTTTTACATTGTCGGAGGCTCCTCCGATGAAGACTTTGAACTCGCCGCTCTCGGGACCGAAGCTCATGTCGGCACGATAGAACGAGAGGGTCTCTTTGTCGATGCTGAAACTCACTTCCTTGCTCTCGCCGGGGCCAAGGTTTACTTTGCGGAAGCCCTTGAGCTGCTTGACGGGGCGGGTGACGCTGCCCACAAGGTCGCGGATGTAGAGCTGCATGGTCTCTTCGCCTTCTCTCTCTCCGGTGTTGGTAAGGGTAACGGTGGCCTCTATGGAGCCGTCGGCGGAGAATCTGTCGTCCGACAGGGTGATGTCGGAATAGCTGAAGGTGGTGTAGCTCAGGCCGTGGCCGAATGCGTACAGGGGCTCGTTAGGCACATCCAGGTAGCGCGATTCGTACTTGGCCTCGGGGTGCACGTAGGGGCGTCCGGTGTTCTTGGCGTAATGGTAAATGGGGACCTGGCCGAGATTGCGGGGGAAAGTGATGCAGAGCTTGCCCGAGGGGTTGACGTCTCCGAAGAGCAGGTCGGCAACGGCGTAGCCTCCCATGGTGCCGGGATACCAGGCCTCCAGCAGGGCTCCTGCGGTGACGCTTTCCGCACTCAGGTCAAGCGGGCGTCCGTTGAGGAGCACTACCACCAGGGGCTTTCCGAGCGCGGCTATCTTTTCAAGCAGTTCGCTCTGCACTCCGGGGATGCGTATGTCGGAGCGGCTGGCCGCCTCTCCGCTCCATTGGCAATCTTCGCCGAGCACCATCACTATCTGTTCGGCACCGCGGGCTGCGGCAAGAGCTGCGCCGAATCCGCTGCGGTCTTCGCCCATCTCCTTGCAGCCCTCGGCGTACACTGCGGGCGTGACTTCACGTATGGCGTCGAGTATGCTGGCGGGAACGGACCTCACCTCGCCGGCGCCTCTCCAGGAGCCCAAAAGGTCGTCCTTGGAGTCGGCGAGGGCTCCGATAACTGCGGTGCGTGCGCCTTTGCGAAGCGGCAGCACGCCCTCGTTCTTGAGAAGGACGCAGCTTTGGGCGGCGGTCAGGCGGGCTTCCTGCTTGTTGGGCTCGGTGAGGGTTTCGGACGCCTCACGCTCGGGAGAGCAGTATTTGAAGGGGTCGTCAAAGAGGCCCAGGGCGGCCTTGACGTTGAGGATACGGCGCACGGCCTCGTCCAGGGTGCTTTCCTTGACGGCGCCGCTGCGTACCAGATCCACCAGGTAGTTGAAGTACGAGGCGCTCTGCATATCCATGTCTATGCCCGCGTTCATGGCAAGGCGGCCCGCGTCTTTCTCGTCGGCGGCATAGCCGTGGCACACCATCTCGTTGATGCCGGTGTAGTCGGTCACCACAAAGCCCCTGAAGCCCCACTCGTCGCGGAGTATTTCCTGCATGAGGTGCTTGTTGGCGGTGGCGGGTACGCCGTCCAGCTCGTTGAACGATGCCATGACGCTGAGGGCTCCGGCATCGACGGCGGCCTTATACGGAGGGAGATAGAACTCCCGCAGCCACCTTTCCGACATATCAACTGTATTGTAGTCCCTTCCGGCCTGGGGCGCGCCGTAAGCGGCGTAGTGCTTGATGCAGGCGAGCAGGGTACGCTCGTCTTTAAGGTCTTCTCCCTGATAGCCGCGGGTGAGGGCCGCCGCTACGGCGCTGCCCAGGTACGGGTCTTCGCCCGCGCCTTCCGAAACCCTTCCCCAGCGGGGCTCGACGCATATATCGCACATGGGCGAGTAGGTCCAGTGCAGGCCGGCCGCAGCTGCTTCATGGGCGGCAACCCGGGCGGAACGCTCTATGGCATCGGGGTCCCAGGTGCAGGCCATTCCCAGGTTGATGGGGAAAATAGTGCGGAAGCCGTGTATGACATCATAGCCGAAGAGCAGCGGAATACCGAGGCGGGTTTCGTTAACCGCGATTTCCTGGAGCTTGCGGGTGTACTCGGCCGTGTAGGCGTTGAAGATGTTGCCGCAGCGTCCCTGGCGTATATCGTCGATATAGCCTTCGCGCATGCTGGGGCCCGTTACCGACCAGTCGCTGGTGAACAGGACGGTCTGCCCGACTTTCTCCTCGAGAGTCATTTTACGCAGCAGTTTTTCTACGCGGGGATCCGACCCTTCGGGGCCGCGGGAGCAGGCGCACAAGGCTATGGCGCCGGCTAGCAGGAGGTATAAGAATTGTTTCATCGGCTATTAGTGTTAGTTTACAAATATAATAATATAATTCAATTATCAATTGTTTGCGGAAGCTTGCTTTGCGCTGAATACAAAAAGATAACGAAAATAATCGTATATTTGTCTCTTGCCCTCGGGCAGAACATTAAAGACAGCTAATATGAGTTTAAAATGCGGTATAGTAGGCCTTCCTAATGTGGGTAAATCCACCCTTTTCAACTGCGTAAGCAGCGGCAAGGCCCAAAGTGCCAACTTCCCCTTTTGCACCATCGAGCCCAATCTGGGTTCCACGAATGTTCCGGACCGCCGTCTGGAGGTCCTTACCGAAATATGCCATCCCCAGCGCACCATCCCGGCCACCGTCGACATTGTTGACATAGCCGGTCTGGTTAAAGGCGCCAGCCGGGGTGAAGGCCTTGGCAATCAATTCCTTGCGAATATCCGCGAGTGCGATGCCATCCTGCATGTGCTGCGTTGCTTTGACGACGGAAACGTAGTTCACGTGGACGGTTCGGTCGACCCCGTGCGCGACAAGGAAGTGGTAGATACAGAGCTCCAGATTAAAGACCTCGAGACCGTCCAGGCGCGCCTTGGCAAATGCATCAAGGCCGCGCAAGCAGGCGACAAGGAGTCCCGCAAACTGGCCGATCTGCTTACGCGCTACAAGGCGGCTCTGGAGCAGGGCCGCTCATGCCGCAGCGTCAAGCTCCTCAACGAGGAGGAAGAGCATCTTGCCCACGACCTTTTCCTGCTCACCAACAAGCCGGTGCTCTATGTGTGCAACGTCGACGATGCATCGGCCGCCGCCGGCAACGCTTACGTGGATGCCGTCAAGGAGGCGGTAAAGGACGAGGATGCCGGTATTCTTATCATTTCCGCCCGCACCGAGTCGGAGATTGCCGAGATGGAAGAATACGAAGACCGCAAGATGTTCCTCGAAGAGATGGGCCTCGAAGAGTCGGGCGTGGTGCGGCTTGTTCAGGGAGCATATAAGCTCCTGGGTCTCAGGACTTTCTTCACCGCCGGAGCGGACGAATGCCGCGCCTGGACCATTCACGCCGGCGACAAGGCCCCCAAGGCCGCCGGAGTCATACATACCGACTTTGAAAAGGGCTTCATAAGGGCCGAGGTCATAAAGTACGACGATTTTGTGGCGTATCGTACCGAGGCCGCCGTTCGCGCCGCCGGCAAGATGGGTGTCGAGGGCAAGGATTATGTGGTGCAGGACGGAGATATCATGCATTTTTTGTTCAACGTATAATACTGATAACCAATGAAAGAGAAAATTCACAGCAAATTTACCAGCCTCTTTGGCGAGGGTGGCGTTTTTTACGCAGCCGCAGGCCGTATCAACCTGATAGGCGAGCACACCGACTACAACGGCGGTTATGTGTTCCCCGGAGCCATCGACAAGGGAATTATGGCTGAAATCAAACCCAACGGTACCGATAAAGTGCGTCTGTTCGCCATCGACCGCGACGAGTTCGCCGAGTTCTCGCTCGCCGAGGACGCCCTTCCCGGACAGCACTGGCCCCGCTATATTTACGGAGTATGCCGCGAGATAGAGAAGCGCGGAGGCAAGGTGGCCGGCTTTGACGCCGTGTTTGCAGGCGACGTGCCTCTTGGCGCCGGCCTCAGTTCGTCGGCTGCCCTGGAGAGCTGCTTCGCGTATGCTCTTAACGACATCAACGGCAACGGCATGGACCTCTTTACCCTGGCACGCATAGGCCAGAGCACCGAGCATAACTACTGCGGCGTGAAGTGCGGAATCATGGATCAGTTTGCCTCTTGTTTCGGTAAGGCCGGCCAGCTTATCCGCCTGAACTGCAAGACTTTGGAGTATCAGTATTTCCCTTTCAACCCCGAGGGCTACAAACTCGTCCTGCTGGATACCTGCGTCAAGCACCTGCTCGCGGACAGCGCCTATAACAAGCGCCGCGAGTCTTGCGAGAGAGCCGCCGCCGCCATCAGGGAGAACCACCCCGAGGTGGAATTCCTTTCCGACGCCAAGAGGGTATGGCTCGACGAGGTGCGCGACCGTATCCCCGAGGAAGACTTTATCCGCGCGGAGTACGTAATCGGCGAGGTGCAGAGGGTTCTGGACGTCTGCGACGCTCTTGAAAGAGGCGATTATGAGACCGTCGGCGAGATGATGTACCAGACTCATTTCGGCTTGAGCCGCCTCTACGAGGTGAGCTGCCCCGAGCTTGACTTCCTCGCCCGCTTGGCACGCAAGATGGACGTCACCGGCTCCCGCGTCATGGGCGGAGGCTTTGGCGGCTGCACCATCAACCTGGTAAAGGACGATCTTTACGACAGCTTTGTGGCCGCTGCTGCAGAGCAGTACAAAGAGAAGTTCGGCCACGAGCTCAAAGTTTACGACGTAGTTATTTCCGACGGAGCACGAAAACTTTAGCTGGTGAGACGTCTCCTTTCGCTTGTCGCGGCTATCTTCATGGCCCTGCCGGCCGCCGCCCAGTTCTATTCTCTGGGCAGTGAGCCGGCAGGCGTCAAATGGTATCACCTGCGCACGGCGGATTTTGACGTCATCTACCCCAAAGGACTGGACTCGCTCGCCAGGGTTTATGCATCTACCCTCGAGCGGTATAAAATGCCCGTGGGAGCTACTGCAGGCTATTATCCCAACCAGCTTTACAGCAAGCGTCTGCCCGTAATCCTGCACCCCTGGACTGCCAATTCCAACGGTATGGTGGCCTGGACGCCCCGCCGTATGGAACTGCTCACCACCCCCACGTCCGTGGCCCCCATGCCTCAACCCTGGGAAGAGCATCTCGTGAGCCACGAGAGCCGGCACGTGGCGCAGATGCAGTTTGTCAACGAAAAGCCCTACAGGGTTGCATCGTGGTTTCTGGGCGAGCTTACAGCCGGCGCCGTTTCGGCCATCTACTGCGGCCCGTCGTTCTTCGAGGGCGACGCCGTTGCCGCCGAGACGGAACTGAGCACCACCGGCCGCGGTCGCAGCGCATCATTCCTGGAATACTACCGGGCGGCCTTCCGCGAGGGGGACACGCGCGACTTCTGGCGCTGGCGCTACGGCTCACTTAAGTACTATACGCCGGACTACTATAAAGTGGGCTACATCACCATGGCCGGTTTGCGCAGCGTGTACGATTGTCCCGATTTTACCGCCCGCTACTACGAGCGGCTCTTCCGGGGCAAGTGGCATCTGCCGTTCTTCAATATGCAAGGCACCGTCAAGGAAGTGTCCGGCAAGCGTTTCCGCGATGCATTCACGGAGATCTGCGATACCCTGCAGGGGCGCTGGGCCCGTGACGAGGCTGCGCGCGCACCGTTCATGCCTTCCCGCCCCCTTACATTAGACAGCCGTCATTTTACGGAGTACACCAGCACCTGCTACATGGACAGCGTGCTCTACTGCGTCCGCGGCGGGGTGACCGCTCCTCCCGCACTGGTGAGGGTCGACACCGCGGGCCAGGTTTCACGCGTGGCGCCTTTTGCTTACAGCACATCGGCTCTCAAAGGGGACGATAACCTGCGGCGTATCTATTGGAGCGAGGTGGTGCCCGATGCCCGATGGGAGCTCAAATCGTACTCGGAACTATGGTACACCAAGATGGACGGCCGCCGGCAGCGATTCAGCCGCCGTACCCGCTGGTACAACCCCTCCCCGTCGTGCGACGGCATGGTGGTGTCGGCAACCGAGTATCCTTTCAGCGGCGGCTCCGCCCTGGTGCTGGTCGATGCCCTGAAAGGCAAGGTGCTGCGGCGTATCAAGGCACCCGACGGCATGCAGATTTCGGAGAGCGAGTGGATAGGAAACGACGTGTACGTGACAGCCGTTACCTCCGGGGGGCTGGGTATCTGGCGCATGGACGGGGACGGTTTCAAGCTTGTCCTCGACTGCGGGAGCGTGAATGTCAAGGGCCTTTTCCGCCGTGGCGGCGAACTGTGCTTTACCGCCGACCTGACAGGCGTTGATGAGTTATATGCTCTTGATCCTGAAGGAGGAAGCGTTGTGCGGCTAAGTTCTTCGCCTCAGGGCGGCGGGTCATACCGATTCAGTCCCGACGGGCGCTATCTGGTGTTCTCGGGCCTTGGCACCGGCGGGCGCAACCTTCAATTGACCTGCACGGATTTGCTTCCCTCCCCGGCGCCGGCTGATTTTACCCGCACCCACCGCTACGAATTTGCCGAAGACCTTAAAAGTGGGGCCGGGGAAGTTTCTGAAGCGATTTCTGGCGATGTCGAAGACACGCCCCTTCCGTACAACCGCCTTGGGCATCTATTCCGTTTCCACTCATGGGCTCCCGTGTACGTCGATTACGACGCCATCGAGGATATGAGCTTCGAGACGCTCACTACTACCGCCGGCCTTGGCGCCACCGCATTCTTCCAGAATCATCTTAATACCATGACGGGAGTCGTGGCCTACAACGCTGCTCCCGGCAAGGAGGCCTGGTCTCACAGGGGAGAGGTAAGGTTCACATATTCAGGCTTTTATCCAGTCATCGAAGCCAATTTCAGCATCAGCAGCGTACCTCCCAGCCTGTATTTCCTCAAGACGCAGTTCAGCGACTTTGGCTACTATATTACCCTCTCCAGCGAGCAGATGACCGGCCGCCCTTCGGTCAATACCGGTCTTACGATGTATGTTCCGCTGCGCGGCTCATCGGGAGGATGGTACAGGGGCCTGGTGCCGCAGCTTAAGTGGACCGTCTCCAACAGCTTCTTCACTCACGGCAGTTTTGCCCCTATGAACCGCGTGACGGCCAGTCTGAGGGCGTACATTATGGAATCTACCCCGCCCGCCCGCATTTATCCCCGCTTCGGCATAGGCCTGGAAGGAGGATGGAGCGGCCGGCCCTGGGCGCAGAACATCCTCACATCCTGCGCCTACTTGTATGGATACGGATACGTGCCCGGATTTATGGATACTCACGGCATCAGGCTTTCGGCAATCGCCCAGATGCCTACTTCCGATGCTCTCTTTAACGAGCGTTACGCCGCCGTTCTGCCCCGTGGTATGGCGGGATATGCTTCGCTGGCGAATAAAGTTGCAAATTACTCGCTTCAGACGCGTTTTACTGCCGACTATGCCTTCCCGTTCGCTCCCCTCGACTGGTCCGGGATGGGGCCTGTGGCATATCTGAGGAATTTTGAATGCACCCTGCACGGCGACTATTCGTATTTATATAGCAGGAACGAGAGCAAGGTCCTCGCAAGTGTGGGAGCCGACCTTTGCGCGGTGCTGGGGAATCTTTTGTGGATACCAGAAGATACCCGCCTGGGCGTCAGCTACTACTACAATATCGGCGCTCCTGCGGGCGAGAGTCCCCATTACTGGGGAGCGGTATTCAACGTGAGTTTTTAGTCTTTTTTGTGGGAGCGCTGGTAGAGCTGCCAGCTGTTAAACAAGTTCTGCCATATAGCATAAAGGCCTCCGGCTACCGAAGTGACGGGGGTTAAGTAATTGTACCCCAGCCAGATGAGGAAGCCGGTGTTCTTCTGCCCCAGAGCCTGGCCGGCGGTGATTGAGGTCTCGGCCCCGGCCCGCTTGCCGAACAATTTTCCTGCGGCAAACTGCAAGGCGCAGGTGGCGAGCGACACAAGCACTATGCACCAGATGGCGCCTGCCGAGAGGTGGCTCAGCACCAGGGCCCTTGCCGACAGAAGCATGGCCAGCGTGAGTCCCACACCCCAGACATAGAAGGCATAACGGCTCAGCCGCATCATTATGCGCTGCAGTTTGTGAGTGGTATATCTGATGAGCCAGGCCAGGGCGCCGGGCAGCACCAGCACCGGAAACACTTTGCCGGCTATGTGCCCCACATACGACCAGAACCCCAGCTCGGCGGAGGGCCTTACCATAGGTATGACGGTGGGAATCAGCAGGGTAGCTGCAACGTTAATAAGTCCAAGGTAGGTTACGGTCTCGGCCAGGGAGCCTCCGAGTTTGTCGGTTATAACGCCCGAGGCCGATGCTGTGGGGCAGATAAGGCAGAGCATGGCGCACTCCAGAAGGATACGCTTTTCCCCTTCGAAACGCGACAGCACGAAGGCTATGCCCACGAACAGAAATACCTGGAAGATGAGGGCCAGCAAGTGCCAGCGCCGCAATTTAAGGTCGTGGGGCGATATCTTCACAAACTGGAAGAACATCAGCAGGGCGATCACGAGCCTCTGCCCTTCGCTCGCCCACACACCCAGCGTGTGCCCATAGGGATGCAGGACGGGCAGTCCGCGGTATATAAAATACAAACTAATGCCCAGCACAATAGCGCCGGGCAACATCCAATCTTGAATAATTCTTTCTGCTTTTCCCACTTTAGAACTTCACACTCAGCGAGAAACCGGCCGTAGGAACTACCGCTCCCGATACGTTGGGCACAAGGGCCAGGTTCGGCTCCAGCTTCATGCTTACGCTGCTCAGGTTGCCGGTAAAGTCTTGGTAGAACATGTTTTTGACCTTGGCAATGCGCACTGCATCGCAGATGTTCCAGATGTTCAGGGCTGCGTGTCCGATCAAGGTAAGAATCAGAGCTCCGCTGCCGCCATAAAGGTACGAATTGTCGCTGAAATAGGCGCTTCCGTTATAATAGTCATAATTATATACCTTGGCGCCATAGCCTATGGCTGAGAATTCTATAAGTTCCAGAACGCCCAGACCCATGTTGGCGGCAAAAATCCCGAGGCCGCGGCCCCATTCTCCGTCAACGCATTGGCCAAGGCCAGGGATGAGGAACGAACATACTCCCCCAATCCACGGCTCATACGGGTCGCCTTCCCAGGGAACATAGTAGGAGGGGTTGTAGTCGTGCTTGATATCGGCGTAGCGCACCTCCGGATGATTCAGGATGTAATTGTAGCTGTCGGGGATGTCCTTGGGGCCCGGAATACTGATCTTCCTGCCGAAATCCTCAAAAGTGCCGTTCTCGTACTGAATCGATTTGACCTCGTCGATATCCAGCACATAGACGGGGCCGTTGGGATTGTCCGCCCGCTTGTACTTGATGATATCGGAACTTACTTCCAGCACCTTTCCGTTGATTTCATCTCCGTTGCGGGTCACGATATGGTCCTGTGCATTAGCCGCGGCGCAATACGCCAGCGCCAACGCAATAATTGCGAGTATCTTCTTCATAGCATTTGCAAATATAGTCCGAATGCTTGTTTATTGCAAAAAATGTTCCGTTAATCGTCTAGTGTAATTCACAATAATTCTTATATTTGTAACTATGACACCCCGTTTCGACATGGCCAAGGCGCCTATCCGTACCCGCTGGTACCTGCGCCCGCTGACACTATTACTGAGCCTGCCCGATGTAATCGCACACAAAACCATCATCCATTATGAGGGCACCAAGGAGCTCAAGCCGCCATACCTGCTGCTGAGCAACCATAACGCCTTCATGGATTTCAAGGTGCTCACAAAGGCCATTTATCCCAAACGGGCTAATTACGTGGTGGCGATTGACGGTTTCATAGGCCGGGAATGGCTCCTGCGCAACGTGGGGTGCATATGCAAGCGTAAATTCACCAACGACCTCACAATGGTAAGACACTTGACCAAGGTGGTGGCAAACGGCGATATCGCCGTGGTCTATCCCGAGGCTCGCTATTCTCTTTGCGGTACCACCGCCGTACTGCCCGAGTCGCTGGGAAAGCTCTGCCGCCTTCTGGGAGTGCCTGTGGCGGTGCTAATCTGCCACGGCCATCATGTCAATTCCCCCTTCTGGAACCTTCACTCGCGCGGCATCAAACCTACCGAGGCCGACTTCAAGTTGCTCTTCACGCCCGAAGACCTGAAGAGCCTTCCGCTGGACGAGATTAACTCTCGCCTTGTGGATGCATTCCAGTACGACGATTACGCCTGGCTGCAGTCCAAGGGCCTTGAGATGCACTACGACAAGCGCGCCGAGGGCCTTGAAAAGGTGCTCTACCAATGCCCCCACTGCGGAACGGAGTACGAGATGGACAGCAAGGCTAACCAGTTGATTTGCAAGCACTGCGGCAAGACCTGGACCATGCTGCCCGACGGCTCGCTGCAGGCCGACGGGGGTGCTCCCACCGAGTTCTCCCGCGTGCCCGACTGGTACGAGTGGGAAAGGGCCAACGTGCGCGCGGAGGTGGAAGCCGGCACCTACGATAGCGGAGAGCTGCCCGTAGAGGTGCGCAGCCTGCCCAACGCCAAGCGCTTCATCGCCCTCGGATCCGGCACCATGCGGCACAATATGGACGGATTTGCGGTAAAAGTCCGCAGCCTGCTGGGCAAGGAATACGAGATGAAAATTCCCGTGCCGTCCGCCTACTCCTGCCACATCGAATACAACTATCTGGGCAAATGGGGCGACTGCGTAGACCTTAACACGCTGGAAGACACCTGGTACACCTATCCCAAGGTGCCCAATTGCTCCGTCACCAAAATGGCCCTCGCCACAGAAGAGCTGTACTTTGCCTGGCGCCGCTCCATCGGCAAGCCCTGCAAGCCCGGATTGGCGTAGCAAGATTGAATTCTTGACGGTAGTGCTCCAATAGGTGGGAGGGTTACCGTCAAAAAGAGCCTAATTTGACGGTAACCCTCCCAAGTAATGTACGGTCGCCTGCAGGCTACTTGATAAACTCGTGCGAGGCGGTCATGAGCGACGGGTCGAGGGCCTCGTCAAGCTTGTCTTTGGTCATGTAACCGTGCTCAAGCACAAGGTCGTAAACGCTGCGGCCGGTCTCGAGGGCTTCCTTGGCCACCTTTGTGGAGGCTTTGTAGCCGATGTAAGGGTTGAGGGCGGTGACTATTCCGATGGAATTCTTAACCATCTCGTAGCAATGGTCGGCGTTGACCGTTATTCCGTCGATGCAGCGGGTGCGCAAGGTGTCGAGCGCGTTCTTCAGCCAAGTTACGCTCTCCAGGATAGACTGGGCGATGACAGGCTCCATAACGTTGAGCTGCAGCTGGCCGGCCTCGGCAGCGAAAGCCACCGTAGTATCGTTACCTATTACTTTGAAGCATACCTGGTTGGTGACCTCGGGGATGACCGGGTTCACCTTGCCGGGCATGATGGAAGAACCTGGTGCCATAGGCGGCAGGTTGATCTCGTGCAGGCCGCAGCGGGGACCGGAAGCCATAAGGCGGAGGTCGTTGCAGATCTTGGAGAGTTTGATGGCGAGCCTCTTGAGAGCGGCCGAATAGCTTACGTACGCACCTGTGTCGGGTGTTGCCTCCACCAGGTCGGGAGCCTTGAGGAAGGCCTCTCCGGTAAACTCCGAAAGCCTGCGTGTACAAAGCTCCGCAAATCCGGGCACGGCGTTGAGGCCTGTGCCGATGGCGGTACCGCCCATATTGATTTCTTTAAGCAGCACCACGTTGCGCTCGAGGTTGGCAATCTCTTCTTCAAGATTGTTGGCGAAGGCATTGAACTCCTGGCCGGATGTCATGGGCACAGCGTCCTGCAACTGGGTGCGTCCCATCTTGATGATGTCCTTGAACTCCTCGCCTTTCTTGCGCAGCGAGGCTATAAGCGCCTGGAGCGATGCCACCAGGTGCTTGTTCATGCGCACGAAAGTATAGCGGAATGCGGTAGGATAGGCATCGTTGGTGGACTGGGCGCAGTTGACGTGGTCGTTGGGCGAGCAGTACTGATACTCCCCTTTATTGTGTCCCATAAGTTCGAGGGCGCGGTTGGCAATAACCTCGTTGGCATTCATGTTGACGGAAGTGCCGGCTCCGCCCTGCATCATATCCACCGGGAACTGGTCGTGGAACTTGCCGTCCACGATCTCGCGGCAGGCTGCCACGATGGCGTCCGCGATATTGCGGTCAAGTGCTCCCAGCTCGGCGTTTGCCTCCGCTGCGGCCATCTTGACATAGGCAATGGCAATGATGTACTCGGGGTAGTGATACATTTTAGTGGTGGAGATTCGGTAGTTCTCCAATGCCCTCTGGGTTTGAACTCCGTAGTAGGCTTCGGCCGGGACTTTAAGCTCGCCGATAAGGTCGCTTTCGACCCTGAATTTCTGTTCTGACATTTTAATTATGTGTTCTGATAGCACAAAGATAACAACTTTGGCACGCAAAATGTAATAATAATTGCTAAATTTGCAATCCGTAAACAAAAGAAGAGATATGAAAAAGATTTTAGTATCCATTGCGGCCCTCTTTGCCGCGGCCGCCATGCTGTCAGCCCAGAACATGTCTGAGGCAACCGAAACAGCCAAGCTGGCCAACGAGTCGCTTTCTGCAGGTAACTATGAGACTGCGCTCGCCGGCTTCCAAGAGGCTCTCAAGATGGCCGAGGCCTGCGGAGACGAAGGTCTTGAGCTGGTAGCAACTTGCAAAGAAATTATCCCCAAGACAGTTAACGCTATTGCCAAGCAGCTCCTCCAGGAGGACAACCTTGACGGTGCAATCGCCAAGTTCGGCGAGGCTGTAGCAATCGCAAATGAATATGGCGACGAAGAGACCGCAGCCAAGGCTGCCGCGCTCATTCCTCAGGTTTATATGAAGAAGGGCGGCACTCTCATCAACGCCAAAGACTTCGCCGCAGCCGCCGAGGCTTATGCCAAGGTGCTCGAGCTTGATCCGGCCAACGGCAATGCCGCCATCCGCTACGGCCAGTGCCTGGAGAACTCCGGCAAGGGCGAGGAAGCCGTCGAGGCTTACAAGCTTGCCGCAGCCAACGGCCAGGAGAAGAACGCAAATGCCCTGCTGGGTAAATTCTATCTCAAGCGCTCTGTCGATGAGCTCAAGGCCAAGAAGTATGCAGATGCTGTCAAGGACGCCAACGAGAGCAATTCCTACACTCCCAACGCCCAGTGCCTCCAGATCGCAGGCCAGGCTTCCCAGCTCGCAGGCAAGAACAACGACGCTATCAACTACTTCGAGCAGTATCTCGAGGCGGCTCCCAACGCCAAGAACGCCGGCCAGGTAGCTTACACCGTAGGTGCCTTGTATCAGCAGGCCAAGAACAACGCCAAGGCTAAGGAGTTCTTCTCCAAGGCAGTTAACGATCCTAAGTACGGGGCCGACGCCAAGAAGGCTCTCGCCGCACTCAAGTAATGTTGGAGCTGGAGCTACTTTCTCCGGCAAAAGATAAGGCTGTCGGCATCGCGGCAATAGACTGCGGTGCCGATGCCGTTTACATTGCAGGTCCCGGCTGGGGCAACCGTAAGGCTGCCGGCAACAGCATTGACGATATAAGGGAACTCTGCACTTATGCGCACCGCTTCGGCGTGCGTATTTATCTGACAGTCAATACTATCATCTACCCCGACGAGTGGCCCGCCGTGCATTCCATGATGCTTGAGGCCCAGGACGCCGGGGTCGATGCGTTTATCATCCGGGAGGAGCGCCTGTTAAGTCTTCCGGACATCAGGGTGCCGATGCACGCCTCCACCCAGTGCGCCATCCGCACTCCCGAGGCGGCGCGCCGCTTCGAAGCTCTCGGATGCAGCCGCATCATACTCGAGCGGGCGCTAAGCCTGCAGGAGGTCCGCGCCATACGCGAGGCGGTCAGCTGTGAACTTGAGTTCTTCGTGCACGGGGCCCTGTGCGTGTGCTACAGCGGCGACTGCCGCCTGTCGGAGTATCTTGACGGGCGGAGCGCCGACAGGGGCGACTGTATACAGGCCTGCCGTTCCCTTTATGATTTGGTAGATGAGAGCGGACGTACGCTTGTGCGTGGCCGGGCTTTGCTCTCGATGCGCGATTTCAAGCTCCTCGACCGCCTGGAAGATCTTGCCCGCGCAGGTGTATGCTCATTCAAAATCGAAGGACGGCTCAAGAGCGCCTCGTACGTTAAGAACGTGGTGCGCGAGTACAGCCTGGCGCTTGATGCGCTGGTGGCAAAACATCCCGGAGAGTACCGCAGGGCATCGTTCGGCAAGGTAAGCGGCGGCTTCACGCCCAATTCCGACCTCACCTTCAACCGCGGCTACACCCAGTGGTGGCTCGACGGCGTGAGGGGTCGCTGGTCGTCGATGGACACCGCCAATGGAGAATTCGTGGGCGAAGTGCAGGCCGTGCGCCCTTCCGGCGGGGGGGTGATGTTAACGCTCAAGCCCGCCGGCGCCGGCTTGCAACTATCCAACGGAGACGGATTCGCTTTTTTCGAGCCCGGGCGCGGTGTGACCGGCTTCAGGGCCGACCGCTGCGAGGGCCGGCAAATCTTCTGCAAACGGGTGGATGGCCTGCGTGCCGGCGTGCGCCTGTACCGGAACATCAATGCCGCTTTCGAGCGGGAGCTTGAGGCGGGGAGTCCCCGGCGTGAGATCGGCGTCGATGTGGACGTGGCCGTAAGCGGCTCGTTCGTAATTGAACTGAAGGCCGAGACGGAAGACGGACGCTGCGTGGTAAGCCGTTTCAACGCCGATGTGGACAAGGCCGAGAACCGCGAGCGCAGCGAGGCCATGCTCCGCGAGCAGCTGTCCAAGCGCAGCGGCGTTTACGCCTTCAAGGTGCGGTCGGTCAGTGCTCCCGGCGCCCTTCCGCTGCTCAGTGCCGGCACCATCAATTCTATGCGGCGCCTGCTGGCAGAGGATATAGATTCTTACGTCGGGCTTCGCCCTCCTCAGAATGACAATGGTGCAGCCGTCCCGTCAGATTCTGCAGCCGTCCCGTCAGGCACTTCTGTCATTTCGAGCGAGCGAAGCGAGCCGAGAAATCTCCCCGCCGAACTGATGCGCACGCGCTACTGCATAAAGTACGAACTGGGCCTTTGCCCGCGTCACCAGAAGGCAAAGCCCACCGGCGCCCTGTTCCTTGTCAACAACGGACGGCGCCTCGCTCTCGGCTTTGACTGCGCCAAGTGCGAAATGACCGTTAAAGCGGCCTGAATCTTCTACTCGAAATTCCTGGAGGCGAAAGGCAGGGCGAGCCTGAGGCCCAGGTGCCAGTATTCCCAGTTATGTATGCCGTTGCGCACGCGGAGCTCGTTGTGCACCCCTGCGGCCTTCATCTTGAAATGAAACTCCATTGCAAGATGAAGCAGGAAGTCGTCGTCGCCGCAATCGACAAACCAGGCCACTGTGCGCAGCTTCTCGATCGTTTCTTCCGTTGCGCGGTCGAGGAAATCAACGGCCGAATTGTCCCTTACAGCCTGGCTCACCAGGTACAGTTTGTCGCGGCTCGTCTCTTCTCCCTCGACTTCTCTGCCCTTGTCGTCCAGCCAGGGGCTCAGGGCATAGCAGCAGGCGAACATTTCAGGGTGCTTCTGGCAATAGACCACCGAACCTCCGCCGCCCATTGAAAGTCCCATAACCGCACGCCGCTCTTTGCTCCCGCCGCAGGAGTATTTCTTCTCGACTTCCGGAACCAGCTCCCCGAAGAAGAAGTCTTCGTAGTGCCAGCCGGGCATGTTGAAGTATCCGTTATAGGTGTTGTGAACGTCGGGTCCTCCCGCATTGGGCATAATGATAACCATGGGCCGGGCCTCGCCGGTGCCGATAAGTTCATCGGTAACCGTCTGCATGCCGCCCCGAACCCTCCAGGCCGTATAGTCGTCGCTAAGGCCGTGCAGCATATACACGACGGGGTAGGTGCGCTCTGTCTTTCCGTGTCCGTCAGGCAGATATACATTGTACTTAACCGTGGCTCCGAGAGTGCGGCTCCACAGGCTGTCGGTCACTATCTTTCCGGCCCTCAGCGGCAGAAAAGCAAGGGCGGACAGCAAAATGAGGCTTAACTTTTTCATATCTTCAGGTACTTTTTTCTTTCTTCTTCGGGGAACTTTTCGATGGCGTAGCGGAGCATGGTGCGGGGCATGCCGGCGCTCCGGCCGGCGAGGAACGAGGTCAGAGCGTCTTTGTCCCGCTTGCCCGCTTCGCGAAGCAGCCAGCCCACCGCCTTTTGGATCAGATCGTGCGGGTGATGCAGCAGTATATCGGCTATGGCAAAGGTGTCGTCAAGCTGGCCGTGGCGGATAAAAGTCATAGTGCTCACTATGCCTATGCGCTGCTCCCAGATGGTCTTTCCCTCGCGGGCGAGGGAGTACAGAAGGCTGCGGTCTTTGTCGAGCAACCACTCGCCAAGCAGGGGGTAGCACGACAAGTCCACCAGGTCCCAGTTGTTGATGCGGGCGGTATGCGCAAGATAGAAATCCACGCACTCCTGACGCTGGGCTTTCTTGCTATGGAATATCTGTACCAGGGTCAGCAGGGCGGCGAGCCGCAGCTCGTGGTACTCGCTTTCAATGCATTCCCGGATGTCTTCCATGGATGTGTCGCGCCAGCAGGCCTTTACCACTTCGCGTGTCACCGGGACCTTGATGCCGAGGAATTTGTCTCCCTCGCCGTACTGTCCCGGGCCCGTTTTGAAAAAGCGCGACAAGCCGCTGACCTGGGAAGGGTCGGCGCGCTTAATCATGTCAGACATAAGGCGATTCATATGCTAAAGATAGCGCTTTTTGGGGACAAAACAATTTCTTTATTTTAATTAAAGCAGAATTATCACTATTTTTGAAGATTGATTCGAAACATTTGTATGAACGATAAGAAATTCAATCTTTGGAACAGGATAGCGGCCCTGGCTGCTTTCGTCATTTCCGCCATCACATACTTGCTCACCATAGAGCCCTCGGCATCTTTCTGGGACTGCGGCGAGTTCATCGCCTCGTCCTATAAACTGGAGGTGGGGCATCCCCCGGGAAACCCCGTATTCCAGCTCATCGCCCGCTTCTTCACGATGTTCGGCGACAATATGCACGCCGCCATTCTGGTCAACGCCATGAGCGCCATCTGTTCGGCGCTTACCATATTCTTCCTGTATCTGACCATTGTCTGGCTCACCAAGAGAGTGGTTAGCACCAAAACCGCCGGAGGTGCGCTTGCCGTCATAGGTTCGGGCCTCGTGGGCGCCTTGGCATATTGTTTCTCCGATACTTTCTGGTTCTCCGCAGTCGAGGGCGAGGTTTACGCTATGTCGTCGCTCTTTACGGCCGTGGTATTCTGGGCCATGACCATGTGGTACGACCGGGCCGATTCTCCCCACGCCCTGCGCTGGGTAGTGCTGATCGCCTTCCTCATGGGCCTGAGTATAGGTGTGCACCTGCTCAACCTGCTGGCTATTCCCGCCCTGGTGTTCATGTTCTACTACCGAAAGAGGGAGGACGGACGCTTCAGCTTTTGGGAGTTCGTCAAGATTTTCTTGATAGGCGTTGTAATCCTGGGCTTCCTGGTGTTCCTGTATGTGCCTTATCTGCCCAAGATCGCGGCTTACGTCGACCTGTTCTTCGTTAACGTAATCGGGCTTCCGTACAATAGCGGCGCGGCATTCTTCGTGGCTGCACTCCTGGCGCTGTGCTTCTGGGGCATCTTTGTGACCGAGCGCAGGCAGAAAGTGCTTATGAACACCATCCTGCTGTGCTTCACCGTCATTACCATAGGCTTCTCGGTTTTCAGCATCGATATCATCCGCTCCTGCGCCAAGACGCCCACCAACGAGTATCAGCCCGACAATGCGTTTACCCTGGTGCGCTACCTCAGCCGCGAGCAGTACGGCAGCACGCCGCTGCTCTACGGGCAGTATTACGATGCCCCTTACGACCTCAAATCATCGACCTACTGGGCTCCGCTGGACGGCAAGTACAAGAAGGTTGAGGGCCCCGTGGACGCCAAGTACCGTGCTTCCGGAAAGATGCTGTTCCCCCGCATGTGGAGCAGTTCGCCGGACGGCAAGAACGAGGAGTTCTACCGTGCCTATACCGGCGGCAAGGGCAAGAAGATTGCCGGCGCCACCGACCGCAAGCCGACCATGATTGCCAACCTGTACTTCTTCTTCGACTATCAGCTGGGATGGATGTACTGGCGCTACTTTATGTGGAACTTCGTGGGGCGGCAGAACGAGATACATTCCCCGACGCCCGGCGATATCTTCCACGGCAACTGGGAGAGCGGCATAGGATTCATCGACGAGTTCCGCCTGGGCGACCAGAGCAACGCTCCCTCCACGCTTGCCGACAACAAGGGAAAGAACCACTATTTCTTCCTCCCGCTCCTCCTTGGCCTTCTTGGTCTCTTCTTCCAGTTCGACCGCGACAAGAGAGGCTGCTGGCTTACCTTCCTGATGTTCTTCATGACGGGTATAGCCATCGTGATCTACCTCAACCAGCCGCCTTACCAGGTGAGGGAGAGGGATTATGCCTACGCGGGATCGTTCTATTTCTTCTGCGTGTGGATAGGTATGGCTGTGGCGGCTCTTTACAGCTGGCTCCAGAGTGCCCTCAAGAAGCGCTACTCCGTGGCTACGGCAGCCCTGCTTACGGGTGCGTGCCTGTGCGTGCCCGCTCTTATGGCGGCCCAGAACTGGGACGACCACGACCGCTCCGGCCGCCGCACCGCGGTCGAAATGGCCCGCAATTATCTGAACTCCGTAGGCCCGAACGGCATCCTCATAACTCACGGCGACAACGATACCTTCCCTGTGTGGTATGCGCAGGAAGTCGAGAATGTGCGCACCGACGTACGTATCTGCAATACCTCCTTGCTGGGCACCGACTGGCACATCGACCAGATGAAGTGGGCCTGCAACGAGAGCGCCCCGCTGCCCCTGAGCGTGGGTCCGGAGCAATACCTCTACGGCACCAACGAATACGTGCCTATAGTTGACACCCGCGAGCAGGAGATGCCCATCGCCGACGTTATGAAACTGTTCCGCGATACGCGCGTGAGGGTTCCTATGAGCAGCGGCCGCAAGATGGACTACATTCCTTCCCGCAAGATAGTGGTGCCCGTCAACAAAGAGAACGTCATCGCCTCCGGTATACTTGACAAGCGCTTTGAGGATATGATTCCCGAGAGCATAGTGCTGCAGATTCCCAAGGGCAAGGATTATCTTACGAAGCCCGAAATCTTCATGCTCGACCTGCTGTCGGGATACCAGTGGGACCGCCCCATCCATATGCTCAATATGGGAGGCGACCTGAACGTGGGCGTAAAGGATTATCTGGTGTACGAGGGCTACTCCTATAAGTTTGTTCCTATCAAGAACAAGATAAGCACGACCGACATTGGCTTCGTTGATACCGACGAGCTGTACCGCAAGATGACGCAGGTGTATTCCTGGGATGCCGTTGCCGCCGACGGGTGGTTCATCGACTACCAGAACATCTACACCAACCTTGGCGTTATGGCCCCCAGGAGCATATTCCTCAACTGTGCCAAGGCCTTCATGAAGGCCGGGGAGAATGATCGCGCCGTAGAGATGCTCGACCGGGGCTGCGAGGTTATGAAGCGCTTCCCTATAGAGTCGATTCCGCTTGGCATGTCCACCAACGACTACCTGGTGATCAGTATGATCGAGTGCTATTATAAGCTCGGACAGACCGACAAGGCCCGCGCGCTTGGCGCCCAGATGGCGGCCGACTTGCTTGAGACCTCCCGCTTCTATCTTGAATTCTTCGAGTTCGGAAAGAGCGAGTTCGACATGTGCGGCAGCTATATTTATTTCCTTGCCGACGTGTTGAGGGAGAACGGAGACGAGGATATCGCCAACAAGTTCACCGGCGCCTTCACCAAGCTCATAGACTGGGCTGCTGGAGAGGGCGATGAGGAGGCAGATGCACCCGCCGGAGAGGTTGCTGCCGGATAGCCTATTCGAACGAACTTATATCTACCAACCCGTTGAGGAGAGCATAAACCGTAAGGCCGGGAGTCGTTTTGATACCGGTCTTGCGGGTTATGTTTTTACGGTGGGTTATAACGGTGTTTATGGAGATGTTGAGGCGGTCGGCAATCTCCTTGTTGAGGTATCCGCGCGCCACTTCCGCCAGGACTTCCTTCTCACGGTCGCTCAGCACGTCGCCCTCGCTCTCGCCCGGAGAGGGCGTTACGAATGAGGGGCTGGGCTCGCGGCCTTCCAGCATTTCGACCATGGGTACCAGAATGTTGTCTTCGATGTAGGTATGGTGTTCCAGATCTTCCTGAAGGTGAAAGATGTTGGACAGCACGTCCAAGCGCCCCTCTCCGTCGCACTCAGGCGGCAGCGATTTCATTATCAGGTTCTTAAGGTCGGAGAGCGACTCCTCTATGTTGGAGTGGTTCTCTTTGAAAACCGCCATTGAAAAGTCGGATGGGGCGTGCCCGGCGAGCAGCCGCTTGACATATGGGATCACGGTGTCTTCTTCGTAGGCGAAGTGCTTGACCAGCTCCGTTTTATAGCTGTCGAAAAAGTGCCTGATGACCTTTTGCTGCACCTGGCTTGTGGGCTCCGTCATCTGCTCCAGAGCTGGCGAGAGTCTCTTAAGGGCCGAGTTGAGGTAAAAGTCGTGGCTGCTGTGCAGATAGCGCAGGATGTCGGCCACGCTGCAACGGCGCAGCTCTTCCTCGGTGGGTTTGTAGCCTTTGGTGGAGTAAACGGTGCAGATGAGTACGAAGGTATCGGCGTCCAGGCTATAGCGGGCGCAGATTTCTTCGACGGTGTGCTCCGAGAAGCTACCGGTAATACCCAGGCGTGACATTATGCCGAGCAGGTGATAGTTGCTTTCCACCAGCTCCGACATCTTCATATTCTTGTGGAGGTGTACCATTCTGTTTTACAAATGTTTAGAGAATTCACAGCCGCAGAAGTCCTGGTTGTAGAAATTCTGCTCTTTGATAATTTCGGAGCGGCGGGGCTGGAGGCCGCCTTTGCGCCAGTTTTGGGGCCACCAGGTTGGCCCCAAAACTGGCGCTGAAGCGCCTTCCGATCCCCCTGCACCCCCAGGGGATTGAGGGGAGGCCCCCTCAAACACCCCCGGTCGGGCCGGGCCCTCCGAGGCCACTGCTGGCCCCAAAACTGGCGCTGAAGCGCCTTCCGATCCATAAACCGAGCAGACCCAGGAGCCGGCCTCATCGACCTGCTCGAGACTCTTCCAGCGTGAAGAGGCAAGGGTAGTGGTCAGCACCGGAATATGGTTTTGGGCTGCATACCGGGCCGCCCTCATCAGACGGAATTTAAAGCAACGCAAGCACCTTGGGCCGCGCTCGGGAGCTGCCGCCAGTTCTTCTTTGGTCAGACCTTCGCTCTCATCAAGAACAAATCGCAGCCAAGCCTGATGGTCGTATTCGTCTTCCACCAGCTCGACGCCGAGAGCCTTGCAGTACCGCCGGAGTTCACCGAGCCTTAATTCGTATTCTTCGAAGGGAACTATATTCGAGTTGCTGAAAAACACCACAGGGCGTATGTCATTGGCCACCATGCACTCCAGAACGGCGCCCGAACAAGGCGCACAGCAGCTGTGCAACAACACTTTGGATTCACCCCCTGGAACTTCTAACTTCAGCATTTAAGCACGATTTATACAAAGATATCAAAAAAATTTTGCGATTCTGCTAAATATGCTTATTTTTGCAGTCCCAACAGCGGCAGTGGTGAAATGGTAGACACGCTACTTTGAGGGGGTAGTGGGCATTTGGCCTGTGTGAGTTCGAGTCTCACCTGCCGCACCGAGAGGCAAGTTCGAAAGAGCTTGCCTCTTTTATTTTTCTTTAAGTTTCTGTCGGCGGGTCTCGGCGGTGTCCCGCCCGAAAAGGGTCCGGTGACCCTCTACGCTCCTCCAGTAGTCCGGATCAAAATCTGTCGGACTCACAAAGCTCCTCCCGTGTGCAAAAGAGCCCGATTTGCCCCCGGCGTCATCGGAAATCGCCTCCCCGTGTGCAGAAAGGCCCGATTTGCCCCCGGCGTTGTCGGAAATCGCCTCCTCGTGTGCAGAAGAGCTCGTTTTGCCCCCGGCACCGTCGGAAACCGCCACCCCGTGTGCAGAAGGCTCCGTTTTGCCCCCGGCGCCATCGGAAACCACCTCCCCGTGTGCAGAAAGGCCCGATTTGCCCCCCGTTTCGGCTCCGGAGGCCCCGGGGGCGGGAGACCGTAGCCGCCCGTGGCTACGTGAACGGGAGGGGCCCGCGCCGTCAGGCGTGGGAGGGATGAGCGAAGCGAAGTCTTCCGCCCCCGGGACCTCCGAGAGCCGGAAGCAAAGATACTTTATGGGATACCCCTGCTCACGGAACATCTGCTCGTAAAAAGTCTGAACCTGCGTCAGGCAAGGATCGAAGCGCTCCGCCTCGGCATACAAATCTTCAGAACAAGCCACAATCTCTAGCGCGTTGGCCCGGCAAACAGCCAGGGTGTATTGATAAAGGAACTGCGAATCGGTCTTGAGATGCACCAGCCCGCCCGGAGCAAGGAACTTAGAGTATCTTTCCAGAAAAACGGGCGACGTAAGGCGGGAATTCTCGCTCCGCACCTGAGGGTCGGAAAAGGTAAGCCATATTTCCGAAACCTCCCCCGGAGCGAAGAAAGCCGTGATGAACTCGATACGCGTCCTCAGGAAACCGACATTGCCCAGGGCGTGCTGTGTGGCATATTTAGCCCCTTTCCAGAGCCTCGCGCCCTTGATGTCCACGCCAACGTAGTTCTTGCCGGGGTCACGCATGGCAAGATCGATGGTGTACTCGCCTTTGCCGCAGCCAAGTTCCAACACCAGCGGCGCACCGGCACTCTCAAACCTCTCGCCCCAATGCCCCTTTACCTCGTGGTCCCGAAGGGCGAAATACCCGTCGGCGAGAAGCTCCTGGGCCGATGGCTGCAGCAGGCAGGAAAACGTCTCGTTCTCAGCAAATTTCCGTAATTTATCGTGTCCCATATCAAGACCACAAATGTACTAATTTTGTGTCTTCGCGCCAAGAGCAGTCGCTTGGATTTCTAGTGATAAGGTTGGCGGGAGCAGTTCGGAGCGGAGCGACAGAGGGGGAATCGGGGGACTCTTCCCCCGTCCCCCGGGGGTGCAGGGGGATAGCTACGAATGTACTAATTTTGTGTCTTCGCGCAAAATTAGTACATTTGTAGGTTATGAAAAAAACAGTACTTGTATCCGGCGGCGCCGGCTTTATAGGCAGTCACGTAACAGTCGAACTCGTCCAGGCGGGATATGACGTGATTATTGCCGACAATATGTCCAACTGTGACACCACCAATTACGAAGGAGTATGTGCCATACTCGGCTACAAGCCCCTTTTTATCAAAATGGACTTCTGCGACGCTCCGGCCGTGGAGAAACTCTTTGCAGAACACAAGATTGACGCTGTAATCCACTTCGCTGCGTTCAAAGCTGTCGGAGAGTCGGTAGCCGAGCCCCTGATGTACTACAAGAACAATCTGGATTCATTCCTCAACGTACTTGAGGCCTCCCGCAAGAGCGGCACCAACGTGCTCTTCTCCTCTTCCGCCACTGTTTACGGCGAGCCCGACCGCACCCCGGTCACCGAGCAGAGCCCCCGCAAGAGCGCCACGTCGCCCTACGGCAACACCAAGCAGATGTGCGAAGATTTCCTCCGCGACTGCGTGGCCGCCTACGGCATGCACGGAATAGCCCTCCGTTATTTCAACCCCATCGGCGCACACCCGTCCGCACTCATCGGCGAGCTGCCCAGAGGCGTCCCCAATAACCTTGTCCCCTTCATCACCCAGACCGCCATCGGCAAGAGAGCGTGCCTGAGCATCTTCGGTGACGATTATCCTACCCCCGACGGCACCTGCCTGAGAGACTACATCGACGTTGTGGACCTGGCCAAGGCACACGTTTGCGCCGTGTCGCGTATGGTGGAAGGACGCATGGAAGAGCCCTACGAGATCTACAACATCGGTACCGGCCGTCCCGAGTCGGTGCTCGAGCTGGTGCAGGCATTCGAAAAGGTCAACGGCCTCAAGCTCAACTACCGCATAGCTCCCAGGCGTCCCGGCGACGTGACTGAAGTATGGGCCGATCCTTCGCTTGCCCAGGAGAAGCTCGGCTGGAAAGCCACCCGCACCGTCGAGGAGACCCTTGCCTCCGCATGGGCTTGGGAGAAGCATCTCGCCGCCAAGGCCGCGGAATAATTTTGGAACAAGCTTTGCAAACCATACCGGGCGTATGAAATTCAAAACTGCAATTGTAGCGCTCTCGCTGCTGGGGAGCTGCCTCTCGGCGTCGGCGCAGAAGTATCAGAACATTATCGATAAGTCCGTCGCCGTGGTGGGCGGCGAACTTATCACCCTTTCTGAAATAGAGCAGGAGGTGCAGATGATGAGTGCCCGCGGCTATGCCTCGGACCGTAACATCCGCTGCGAGCTCCTTGAGAATATGATGCGCAGCAAACTCTTCCTGATGCAGGCCCGCATCGACTCGCTCACCGTCAACCAGGACAATGTGGAGGCCCAGCTGGCCCAGCAGATGGACCAGGTGCGCACCGCCCTTGGCGGAGACGACGGGGTGGCGTCCTATTTCGGGAAGCCGGTGTATAAGCTTCGTCAGGAATGGCGCAAGCAGATCGAAGAAAGCTCCCTCATGCAGGAGGAGCAGCAGAACATAGCCCAGGCAGTGCCGGAGATAACTCCCTATGATGTAAGGCAATACATCGATTCGTCGGCAGTTGACCGCCTGCCCGTGGTGCCTATCAAGTACAAGCTCAGCCAGATCTGCATCTATCCCGACCGTGAGGCAGCCGCGCTTGCCGTCAAGGAGCGTCTGCTCTCTATCCGCGAGCGAATCATCAACGGCGAGAAGTTCGCGACCCTGGCCCGCCTCTACTCCGAAGACCCCGGCAGCGCCCGCAAGGGAGGTGAGCTCGGAATGGCCTCCAAATCTATTTTCTGGCCGGCATTCTCCGATGCAGCCATGTCGCTCAAACCCGGCGCAATCTCCCAGATAGTGGAGACGCCGGACGGCTTCCACATAATTGAAGTGCTTGAAAAGAAGGGAGATATGTTCAACGCGCGCCACATACTCCTCAAGCCCAAGTACACCGCCGAAGACCGCGATAAGGCGTTCAGCAAGCTTGATTCGCTGCGCACGGCCATAGTGGATACCCTCATCAGTTTCGAGCTGGCCGCCCGCTTCTACTCACAGGACCCTGCCACCCGTACCAACGGAGGCCAGATGGCCGACCCCAATACCGGATCGGCCTACTTTGAGATAGACCAGCTCAAGCCTCAGGACTACACTGCCGTCAAGGACCTGGAGCCCGGGCAGATTTCGGAGCCCGTGGAGTCGCTCGACAACGAGGGGCGCGACGGCAACCTGGTGTACAAAATCTTAAGGCTCGACGGTATAGTACCGGCACACACGGCAACCTTCGAGCACGACTACACCGAACTGCTGGGCGAGGTGCGGCAGGCTAAGCAGATGAAGGCCATAAACGAGTTTGTAACAAGCAAGATTAAAGAAACTTACATCAAAATCGATCCATTGTTCCAGGATTGCGAATTCCAGCTCGAAGAATGGAAATCAAAGTTCACAAAAGCCGACTGATCCTTCTGGCGGTGATGATTCTGGCGGCCCTTCTGGCCGTCCAGCCGCTGGAGTCCGCTCCCAAGAGACCTAAGAACAAGAAGGAGCGGGCGGACAGTCTTGTGCGCATAATGAAGGCTGAGTCGCTGGAGCAGCTGGAGAAGAACGGGCGGCAGTTCCGAAAGGCTGTCGCTTCTACTTTCCTGCACAACGGCACTTACCTCATAAGCGACACGGCGCTTTGGGATACCGAGAACAAGATAATCAATTGCTGGGGACACGTAAAGGTCATCCAGGACGAGACCATCCTTACCTCGGAAAAGCTGGATTACTTTATCAACGACAACCTTGCGCAGTTCCGGGGAACCCTGGTGCAGCTCCAGAACAAGAAGCGCAACACGCTGCGTACCAGGCACTTGGACTATAACACCCAGGACTCTCTGGCGGTGTTCCGCAACGGAGCGTCCATGCGCGACGAGAAGGGGCAGATCATAGAGAGCAACTCGGGAACCTACTCCTCGCGCGAGAAGATATTTACCTTCAACGACGACGTGAACATGTTCTCCGACTCGGTGTTCGTGAAGACCATACGTCTGGAGTACGATACCGAGCGCGAGCTGGCCACGTTCCCACATTACATCGACTTCTGGAAAGGCGGCAATATGCTTTCGGCATCCGAGGGCTTCTACGACCGCCGCGCGCAGATGTTTTTCTTCCGCAACCGGGTGCATGGCCTGAGCGAGGAGCAGGAAGTTTGGTCCGATACGCTCTACTACTATCAAAGCATAGGCGACGTGATACTGCGGGGCAACGCCCAGCTGCAGGATACCACGCGCAGGGTGACTGCCGTGGCGGACTTTATACACTTCCAGGATTCCATCTCGCAGGTGACCATGCGCATCAATGCGGCCGTGGCGCTTGAAACCAAGAACAAAGGGCAGATGGACACCATCTACCTTGGCGCTGACACCCTGATCTACAGGGCTATACGCATGTGCGACATCTCCGAAGGCACAGCCAAGGCGTCGGAAACCAGGCTCAGCGACATAATGACCGATGCTGTGACCGAGTACCGCCGCAAGGCGGCCGAAGAAGCTGCCAGGGCCCGCGAAGAAGCCCTTAACAAGCAGGGAGGTCCGGGTATGGCCGGCGGTAAGGCCGGCGGCAAAGCTGCTGCGGCAGATAGTCCGGCCCAAAAAGAAGAAAAGAAAGCTCCTGCTCCGCAGGATGCCCCGGCCCCGGGAAAAGATTCTGTCCCGGCAGCTGTGCAAGACAGCGTTCCGGCCCCCGGCGCGCTGGTTGACAGTCTTGCTGCGAGGGCGGCACTGGACAGCCTTGCCGCTGTGAGCGACAGCCTTGCCCTCCGTGACTCGCTGATGGCTCCGCTGCTGGATGCCATTGCCAAGGTTGATTCGCTTGTAAGCGACGGCGGACAGGTAAAAGACGAGCCCATGGACGATCCGGGCGATCCCGAAGCGGATATGGACCGGGCGGATTCGCTGCTCAGGGCCGCCTCGGATACGCTTGCCGCGGTAGATTCTGTTGCCCTGAAGGACTCCCTGGCTCTTAAGGACTCGCTTGCCAGGGCCGACAGTCTGGCTCTTGCCGACAGTCTTGCCGCCAACAGGGACACCACCAAGATGGGCTTCGCGTATGCTATCAGGAACGTCAAGATCTTCCGCCGGGACATTCAGGCCCGCTGTGACTCAATGGTTTACTGCGACCTCGACTCGGTGGCGCGCTTCTATCTCGATCCGGTAATCTGGAACGAGGGCGACCGCCAGTATACCGCCGACAGCGTATTCGTGCTGGTGGGAGTCGGCGGCCCCAAGAAGGCTTCGCTCCAGTCTAACGCATTCGTCATTACCCAGCAGGATTCTTCATACTACGACCAGATCAAGGGCGCCGAAGTAATGGCTTACTTTGATTCGCTCGATAATTCCCTTAAGCGTTTCGATGCCCTGGGAGGCTCTGCAGCACTCTTCTACCTAAGGGAGAACGGCGCGCTGGCCACGGTGAATAAAGTGGAATCCAAGATGCTCTCGGCCCTTCTGCTTGACGGCAACATCGACCAGGTCTATTACTTCGAGCAGCCCAAGAACAACGCCTATCCGGTGGTACAGCTGCCCAAGGTCGATCAAACCATGAAGGGCTTCAAGTGGCGCCCCGACGAGAGGCCTTCCGACCCTACCGACATCACCTCCCTGCAGGTGCGTCCTTCCGAGCGCAAGCGTTACCTCTCCAAGCCGCGGGCGGAGTTCCGCCAGACCGAGATATACTTCCCCGGTTATATGCCGCGCATACGCCGCGAAATCGCCATCAGGGACTCTCTGGCGCGTATTCCCAAGCCCAAGGTGGATACCGCAGCCGCCGGAAAGGCTCTCCGCGACTCTTTGGGCAGGCTCGATTCGCTTGCCAGGGCCGACAGTCTCGCCGTTCTGGATTCGCTGGCGTTGGCCGGCAAGGTCGATACGCTGGCCGTTCGTGATTCTCTTTCGATCAAAGACTCGCTCCCCCTCAAGGATTCTCTTGGCGTGACCCCGGCGCGGCGCGACAGCACCAAGCTTAACCTTACGCCGGACGAAGATCCACTTGCAGTTCCTACCGTCGATTCCAAGCAGAAGCGCTTGGAGGAGCGGGAGGCGAAACGTAAGCTGCGCATCGCCAGGCGTGACGCCCGTATTGCCGCGCGCGAAAAGCGCTGGGCCGAACTGGACAGGCGCGATTCGCTTAAAGCAGCGAACAAGGCGCAGAAGGCTCTCGAGAAGGAGCGTGCACGTAAGCTGCGCCGCCTGCAGGCTATCCAGAGGCAGGAGGCCAAAGACCAGGCCAAGCTTGAAAAGTATATTGAGAAATACAAAAAGCAGTATGAAAGAGAACAAAAACGTGCAGCTGCCCGAAAACGCTCACAGGCCCCTTCAGCCGGGGGAGAAGTACCACCCGATACTGGGACCGGAGAGGCGCCCGCTGGAAGTGACCCCTTACTCCGTGACGATGGGGCTCTTGATGACCGTATTATTCTCGGCGGCGGCAGCGTACCTGGGCCTTAAGGTCGGCCAGGTCTTCGAGGCCGCAATCCCTATCGCCATCATTGCGGTCGGCGTGACGGGGGTCCTTAAAAAGAATGACGGACTGGCGCAGAATGTCATCATCCAAAGCATCGGAGCCTGCTCCGGTGTGGTAGTGGCCGGTGCCATTTTCACTCTTCCTGCAATCTACATCCTGGGGCTTGAGGTCAATTTCTGGCAGATGTGCCTCAGCTCGCTGCTGGGCGGCGTGATAGGCATCCTGTTCCTGATTCCGTTCCGCAAATACTTTGTGCAGGAGATGCACGGCAAGTATCCCTTCCCCGAAGCTACCGCCACCACCCAGGTGCTGGTCAGCGGAGAGGCGGGCGGAAGCAGCGCCAAGACTCTTGTGCTGGCCGGCCTTATAGGCGGTCTGTACGACTTTGTAGTGGCCACTTTCGGCGCCTGGGCCGAGACCATAAGCACTACGGTGATGCACTGGGGCCAGGTGGTTGCCGACAAAGCCAAGCTTGTGCTCAAGCTCAACACCGGTGCCGCAGTGCTCGGACTTGGCTATATCATAGGCCTTAAGTATGCATTCGTGATTTGCTGCGGCTCGTTCCTGGTCTGGCTCCTCATAATCCCGCTGATGAATCTTATCTGGGGCGGGCAGGTCATCGACCTTATGGGTACTGGTATCGCAACTACGGTGGGCCAGATGGCTCCCGAGCAGATTTTCAAGGAATATGCCCGGCACATCGGTATAGGCGGTATCGCTACCGCCGGCATCATCATCGCCCTGCTCGGCATCTTCGCTTTCTTTGCATTCGGTGGTGTGGTCCACAACGTGTGGCAGGCGCTCATAGCGCTTGTTATTGTGGCGCTGATAGCTTTCCTCTTTACCACCGTAGCCGCCAACGCCATTGCCATCGTGGGCAGCAACCCGGTGAGCGGAATGACCATAATGACGCTCATTATCACTGCTTTGGTTCTGGTGGCCGTCGGCCTTAAGGGCAACGCCGGAATGGTGGCCGCAATGGTTATCGGCGGCGTGGTCTGCACGGCTTTGAGTACTGCCGGAGGCCTTATTACCGACTTTAAAATAGGTTACTGGATAGGTACAACGCCGCGCAAGCAGGAAGCCTGGAAGTTTGTTGGCGTGGCGGTTGCCGCAGCCACCGTGGGCGGCGTTATGCTGGTGCTCAACAAGACCTATGGATTCACTGGCGAGGGCGCCCTGGTAGCGCCTCAGGCCAATGCCATGGCGGCGGTAATCCAGCCCATGATGAACGGAGGAAGCGCCCCCTGGCTGCTGTACGGGATAGGCGCCCTGATTGCCATAGCCCTCACCGTCTTCAAGGTGCCGGCGCTTGCCTTCTGCCTTGGAATGTTCATCCCCATCGACCTTAACCTTCCTCTGCTCGTGGGCGGTGCCATTTCGTGGTTCGTAGGCTCCCGCAGCAAAGACGCCTCCGTTAACCGCGCCAGGGTTGAAAAGGGCACCTTGATTGCCAGCGGATTCATTGCCGGCGGTGCTCTTATGGGTGTTGTTTCGGCTATTCTTAAGTTTGCGGGCATCGATTGGTTCCTCTCCGGCTGGAACGCCGTGGGCGCCTCGGGTGCTTCCGGTGCCGAGATGATTGCCATCGTTCCATTCCTTGCCCTCTGCGGCTATATGATTTACGCTTCTATTAAAAAATCCGACAAATGATTAGCATTCTTGACCGTTTTTTACGCTATGTGGCGGTGGATACCCAGTCCAACGAGGAGTCAGAGTCCCAGCCTTCCGCCGAGAAGGAGTTGGTGCTGCTGCAGATGCTCCGCGACGAGCTTATCGCAATGGGCGTGGAGGCTACGCTCGATGAATACGGATATGTCATGGCCACCATCCCCTCCAATGTTGAGGGAGACGTGCCGGCAGTTGGCTTCATTGCACACGTAGATACCGCTCCCGATGCCAGTGGCGCAGGGGTTAAACCTCAGATAATCAAGGACTACGACGGCGGAGCCATTGCCCTTGAGGGTGTGCCCGGGCTGAAGCTCGACCCGGCCGATTTCCCCGAGCTGCTCGCTCATAAGGGCGAGACAATCATAACTACCGACGGTACTACCCTGCTGGGCGCCGACGACAAGGCCGGCGTGGCGGAGATTATGGATGCGGTGCAGTACATAGTGGAGCATCCGGAGTTCAAGCACGGAACAATCAAGATCGGCTTTACTCCCGACGAGGAGATAGGGCGCGGAGTAGTGAAGTTCGATGTGAGCCGCTTCGGAGCCGATTACGCCTATACTATGGACGGAGGCGAGGTCGGCGAACTGGAGTTTGAGAACTTCAATGCGGCATCGGCCGTAGTTCATATCCAGGGGCGCAATGTACACCCGGGCTATGCCAAAGGCAAGATGCTGAATGCCATCCTGATAGGCCAGGAACTAACGGCCCTTCTGCCGGTTGGGCAGAGGCCGGAACTGACGCAGGACTACGAAGGGTTCTTCCATATCATAGGCTTCAAGGGAACGGTAGAAGAGGCCACCCTGACCTGGATTATCCGCGACCACGACCGCGCCGAGTTCGAGCGCAAGAAGGTTGTGATGCGCGAGTGCTGCGACTTTATCAACGCCAAATACGGCGCCGGTACGGTCTCGCCTGTGATCAAAGATCAGTATTATAACATGCGGGAGATGGTTGAGCCGCACTATCATATAGTGGAGAAGGCGGTCAAGGCCATGGAGATGGCCGGCGTCAAGCCTCATATCCAGCCCATACGCGGCGGTACCGACGGCGCCAACCTCTCGTTCAAGGGTCTCCCTTGCCCGAATATCTTTGCCGGCGGCCTTAACTTCCACGGCAAGTTCGAGTGGATTCCGCTCGAGAGCATGGAAAAGGCTTCTGCCGTAATCCTGAACCTTATCCGGCTGTACGCCGAATAAGGTTTTTTACCATCCCAGAACGGCCTCCCGTGAAGAGTAGGGGGCGGCCTCCTCGGCGCTAAGGTATTTACCTTGTGCGCTGTGGCCGCTCAGCGGCTTGCCTGCGTAGTCGGTGCTGCCGTATTCTTTCCACCCGGTAGTTGCGGTGGGCGTAGCGGGAGTGGGAGCGGGCGAGGAGTACCAGCCCTTAGGCGATATGACGCTTGACATAGTGCATCCGATAAATGTCACATTATCAAACACTTTGCTGTCACCTCCAGAGCGGGCAAGGTACATGCTTCCGTCTTTGACTCCGTCCTCTGCGCTAAGGTCGCAGTTGAGGAATACGAAGCCCTTGTCGGAGGCATTCTGGATGCGTGCCTGAACTATGTAGCCGGCGGCGCGGGCGCGTATCTCGCAATTCTCGAACAGGCAGGCCTTCGGGTAGCCCCATATAAAGTCGCAGTGTCCTGCGATTAGGCTTTTGTGCACCCACACCACTCCCTTGCAAAGGAAAGTATCCTGGTACGACAGGAGCCTGCAGTTTTCTATGGTCAGCCGGTGCTGGTTGGTGCCGGAATTAAAGTATATGGCTTCGGCCTGTCCCTTTAGCTCTCCGAAGCTGTTCTCGAGGGTTAAGTTGCTGAGCGTGAGCGCATCGCAGTTCTCTACAAGCATCAGCGAGCGCCCGCCGGCAGTGTTGACGGCAGCGCCTGCAACCGGCCTGCTGCTGCGTGATCCGCCGCTTCCCGGGCACCAGCTTTCGTTGTTGGGATACGATATTACGGTGGCTGTGCGTGAAGCACCTTTGATGGTGACTTTGTTCTTGTCCCGCAGGAAGAGAGGCTCGTTGTATGTCCCTGCTCCCACATCTACAGTGACTTCCGTGTCTTTTCCCAATGTGGATGCATAGCTGAGCGCCCCCTGGACGGTGCAGAAGTCGCCGCTTCCGTCGGGACGCACTTTCAAGGTGTTGCCGGAAGGCTTAGACTTGACCGTGAAGCTCCATTCATCTTTGGTCACGCCCTTGTGCCCTTTTACCACGCCCTCGTCGATGGTTACATAGTACGAGCCCTCCCAGTTGAGCGCGCCGTTGTGCAGATTGATAATGAGCGACTTATCTTTGATCCGGAGGGGAGTGTAATGCACAACCCTGTACCGGCTTCCCGACTTTAGGGCGTCCATTGTGGTGTTGAACTTGGCGTCGGCGTTGATAGGGGAAAGCGGAATCATTTCTCCGTCGGCCCTGGTGCTGACCGATGCGAGGTCGGAAAGGTCGATGCGGTCCACTTCCTTGCCGTCAGAAGACCACACTGCTATCACTCCCGCGCTGCCAAGCTCGGGGACGGCCTCCAGGGAAAGCACCAGCGGAGCATCGATGCACTGCCCATTGACTTCGGGCTCCGGCTCGGGCTCCGGTTCGGGTTCGGGCTCCGGCTTTGGAACTACGGGCGTAGTAGGGTCGTCGGTTTTGCCGGGGTCGGGCTCCGCGGCGGGTTTGCAGCATATTGCAAGGCTGGCAAGCAGCAGCAGGGTAATTGTGCGTTTCATATCTTATACTTCTGTCCAGTGTATGCAGATGCCGCTGCGTTCCATTCCGCGGAACCAGGTCATCTGGCGTTTTGCAAATTGGTGAATGGCTATAGCGAGGCGCTCGCGCATGGTGGAATAGTCCATCTGCCCGAGCAGGTAAAGGGTTACGAACTTGTACTCAAGTCCGTAGCTTATAAGGGTTTGGGCTGGTACGCCCCGCTCCAGCAGGCCCCGAATCTCATCTATCATCCCCTCCTTCAGGCGGGCGTCGAGCCTGGCGTCTATGCGGGCGTTCCTGACTTCCCTGCTGACAAGGGTCCCGATGAAGTAGGTCCGCAGCGCCGTCCCGAGAGCGGAGGGCTCCCCTTCCGTTTCGTACAGGTCAAGGTCGGCTGCGCTGGGGTAAGTGGTTACCGGAGAGGAGAGAGGCTTTTTGGTGAGGAAGTCGTAGCTGCAGGTTACTGCGCTGATGTACAGGCCGGTGCCTCCGCACAGGATGGGGAAGGCGCCGCGGCTGCGGATGTCTGCCATTGCGCGTGCGAAGTCTTGCTGGAAGCGGTACACGTTGTATTGTGTGCCGGGTTCGGCGATGTCGATCAGGTGGTATGGTATCTCTCCGTATTCGCAGAGGTCCTTGCCTGTTCCGATGTCCATCCCCCGGTACACCTGCCTTGAGTCGGCGGAGATAATCTCGCACCGGACGGCTCCGGAAGGGCCCTGCGACCCCGGAGCGACCCTCCCCGCAAGCGGGTCCCCTCCCTCTTCGGGAGTCAAAGTCGCTCCGTGGGTGCCGGGCCCTTCAAGGCCAAGCTCCCGGGCGAGCTTGACGGCGTACCTGGTCTTGCCCGACGCCGTGGGCCCCAACACGCATATCAAGTCAATCGAGCCTGAGAGGATGGCGTTGCGCAGCTCTTCGACATCAATTACTTCGGCCGAAGGCAACGCGGCGACTATGTTCTTAACTCTTTGCATTGCGTGAAAAATAAGCGCAGAAGCCGCTCAGGCCGCACTCTCCGCATTTGGGAGCGCGGGCTGTGCAGACGTAGCGGCCATGCAGGATTAACCAATGATGCGATACGGCGCGGTCGGCCACCGGGATGTGCTTCTCCAGGTCTTTCTCCACGTCGTAGGGAGTCTTGCCGCGCGAAAGGCCCAGCCTGTGGCTCACGCGGAACACGTGCGTATCCACCGCTATAACCGGCTCCTGAAACACGATCGACGCCACCACGTTGGCGGTCTTTCGTCCCACTCCGGGCAAGGTCATGAGCTCCTGTACCGTGCCGGGGACCTCCCCGCCGAAATCGCTCAAGAGCTTCTCCGCCATTCCTTTAAGGTGCGCCGCCTTGCTGTTGGGATAAGACACGCTGCGTATGCACTCCAGAATATCTTCCGTGGAGGCCGCTGCAAGATGCTTCACCGTGGGGAAGCGCCTGAACAGCTCGGGCGTGACCATATTTACCCTCTTGTCGGTGCACTGGGCCGACAGGATCACCGACACTATGAGCTGGTAGGGGTCGGCGAAGACCAGTTCGCTCTGCGCCACCGGAACATTCTCCTTGAACCAGGCCACTATGGCCTCATATCGCTGTGCTTTAGTCATAATCGTTCAATATATCGCCAAGCAGGGCGCGGAGCCTCTCGCCGAATGCAATGGGGCCGTTTGTATTGTTCTTATGCACCAGGAAGGCGTTTCTTTCGCGGTTTCCCATCAGGGTGTAGTCAAGGGCGATACCGCCGCCCAGAATGCCTGAAATCCAGTATCCGCCTACCAGATTGGCCACGATGATCCCGACCGAAGCGGCGTTTAGCCCTGCGGAAAGCAGTCCCTCGCCGTATGCCTCGTTGTAAAAATGGGCGAGCGGCGGCACGAACGAAAGTACCGTGGCGGTTTTTTCCGATTTTACCCTCGGGTGACCTTCATAAAACTTCAGCAGTTCCCCAAGCCTCGGGTTGGTTCCGTTGAAGCAGATGCAGCGTGCGGCATAAATCTCCGACTCGTCGTAGCGTCCGCAGTAGGCGAGCGCAAGGGCGTGAAGCAGCAGAACGTCCTGCGATACAGGTTCCACTTCCTCGACCATGGCTGCAGCCTGCTCGAATTCTCCGCCCATAAACCTGCAAAGCTCCTGCTGGAAAAGCACTTCCTGCCTCTCCTCGGGGGTAAGGGCGAACATCCTTATGCGGGCGAGGGTGGATGATGCTTCGGCATAGCGTCCAAGGGCCTTGTAGCAACGGGCCTTTCCAATCAGGGCAGCATTCGCTTCCTCCAGGGAAGCCTCGGAGTAAACGGCCCGCTCGTACTCTACGGCGAGTCCTTCCAAGTCCTGCGCCCTACTTGAATACAGAGCGGAGAGGAATATGGATATTATACAGAACAGCCGTATCCTGAGCATCTTTAAGGTTTGAATTATAAATACTTACCGACATGTAACTGCCGTATATGTTGCCTATGTACAGGAACGCTCCCAGCAGTCCCGGTACTATTGTTTTCCAGTTGGCGGGCCCGTCTTTGACCCAGTGTTCCGCGGTGATGGCGCCAAATACTCCGGTGAGCAGGAAGGCCGATATTCCCTCGCCCAGTTTGCCGGCGTAGATCTTTCCGGAGCCGGGGATTATTGCCGAGGCTATGGCTGCCAATGCAGGGCTTTTGGCGCGTTTGACATAGCGGGAGTTGTATATATCGCAAAGTGTATGTTCTGCTTCCTGAAGGGCAAAGTCGCTGAATCCGAAGCCCTGGCTGGCCTGCTTGAATGCGGCCGGATCGTCCCTCAAGAGGGCGAGGCCGGAGAGTTGAAGGTCGCGCAGCTCCGTGTGGGGGCCGTCGTAGCCCGTAAGGCTTGCCACGGGTGAGGTGAAGTCGCCCAGATGGGCGGAGACTGCGGTGGAATAGAAGAGGGATTGATCGTAGAAACTTGACCCCTTAGGTATCCCCTGGAAATACTCCCTGGCCTGGGGGAGCTGCTTCAGGTTGTAATGGGCCCAGCCGCGGAGGAATGTGAGGGTGTCGGAGGGGGTAAAGCAGGGGGACGATACGAGCCGGAGGGCGTCGCGCTTCAGGTCGTTGTCTATCAGGTACAGCGCAAAGTCGTAGTCGGCGGCAATGCTCCTGAATTCTGCCTGGCAGTCTCCTGGAACATGCTGGAGCCTCCCGTTCGTAAGGGCCAAGGTCGGCTCCAGCATGTTACAGGAGACTGCTACGCCGGAATCTGTTGCGGGCTCTATGGTCGGTACTTTAAGGGCTCTCGAATATGCTTCGGGCCCTTCTTCGATTCCGCGGGGAGGACGGGGAAGGCTATAATCGGCGGTGCCTATCTTGGAGGCTCTCAGAAGCCTGTCCGAAGTGGCAAGAATACCGCGCACGGGGCCTATTTCCCTAACGGCTTGCCGCAGGAACAGTACGTTGGGCGGGTTGTAGTAATTGTGCCCCAAAAGCTGGCGCCCTATGGTGATGGCGGCCTTTTCAACGCCGTTGGCGCCCTCGGGGAAAGGTTCCCTGACAAGCAGGGAGTCGAAGTCTGCCTGCAGCATAAGATTCCTGTCCTGCTGGGCGCAAAGTGGCATCGAGGCCAGCAGCATCAGGCATGCGGCAGCTATGAGAGGCCTGTTCATCGGGAGGCCTCGGGGAGTTTCATGGGGGTGGCGTCAGCGGGCACCTGGAAGGAGAACGCGGGGTCGTCCACATCCACCTTTACGGAAGAATAGAGAGTCCTGACCACAGAAGAGTCCTTGCCTTCGCCATAATTGATGTCGGTCATGCGCATAGGCATGGTCAAGCGCCCGAAACGCTTATAATCAGAGAGATATTTCTTGCTGAGAAGCTTCCCGCCGGCGTCGGTGTAGGCGCAATATATGGGGAGATAATCCTCATACACAATTTCAACCGCAGGGCGGGAAGGGTCTGCTGCGGTGAATTTCTTTTTGATCAAGCCGTCCTCGCGCGTGCTGGACGCTTGTTTGTATCCGTAAGCTCCAAGTCCAAGGTCGTCGATGCGTCCGCTCAGGAAGAGCCACAGCAGATCGGTGCTGGAACTAAGGTCGGGGTCTGTCTTGGTCATAACCTCGTTGGAGCTTGGGTAATATGCCTGCATCTCCCCCTTGGTGTTGGTGACCATATAATAGGCCCTGGGGCTTCGGAAATAAGTCACCAGGCGCCCGTTGCCTGTGCAATAGACGCTCTTGGTGACTGTAGCAACTTTGCCGCCCGCCACGGACTTTATTTGCACGTCGGCACTTACCTTCCTCTGCGCATGCAGGGGAAGAAAGGCCGCGGCGAGCAGCAAAGTGATTATGATTCTACGTAACTTCAAGGTTTAGACCCACATGAAGAATTTACGGTTGCCAATATACCTCGAAATATCGTTGTTGATTGTGCCGATCACAAGCATGACCAGGTCGACGGTGGGAACGATACCGAAGATACCGAAGAATGTAAATGTGTAGATGGCCCACATAGCAGGTGCGGTGCCCATGTAGTGACGGTGGATACCGAACTCACCAAGAAGGAAGTTGAGCACGAGTGCGACGGCGGGCTGGACCTCTTTCTGGCTTACGCTGGGCAGATTGGCTGCGAGGGGAGCTGCCTCTGCAACCTCAAGGGTGAAGACCTCCTCGGCGTTCTCGATGAGAGCGTCGATAGCGTTGTTGTCAACTTTGTAGTTGGCGGCGTTTGCAGCGATGGCCATGCCAAAGACTGCGGCGATGATAAGAACTAATTTTTTCATAATATTAATAAAATGAATTAAAGTGTTATTTCAGAATAGCTTCCGCCAGCTCGTCCATGGCGGGGAAATCCTCGCGGTGCATACGGCTGCGTATGGTCACCATGGGCTCCACGATTTCTATATCCTTCATTGTGCCGAGCATTTCTTTCATCACCCTTCCGGCGCTGGGCGCCCAGGAGCCGTTCTCCAGAAGGCCCACCTTCTTGCGCTGCCAGCCCTTGATCTGCAGGCGGTGCAGGAATTCGTACATGGGGGTGAAAAGGCCGGCGTCGTAAGATGCGGCGGCAAGAATAATCTTGGGATAGCGGAATGCGTCCTCCACGTTTTCGGCGATGTCGGTGCGGCTCAGATCGCTTACCACCACCTTTCCAGCACCCTTGGTGCGCAGTATCTGGGCGAGCATCTCTGCGGCGGCAAGAGTACCTCCGTGGATTGATGCGCAGGCGATGAAGATGCCCTCCGACTCACTGTCGTAGCGGCTCCATACGTCATACAGGTGGATGTATTCCTGCAGATTATCTTCCAGCAGGGGGCCGTGCAGGGGGCGTATGGCCTTGATGGGCAGGGCGGCGGCCTTCTTGAGGAGCTGCTGCACCTGGGCGCCGTATTTGCCCACGATATTGAAGTAGTAGCGCCGTGCCTCGCAGGCCCAGTCGTCGTCATCGCGGCCGTAGAACCCGCATTTGCTCAGGGCTCCGAATTTGCCGAATCCGTCGGCGCTGTAAAGCACTCCGTCGGCATCGTCGAAGCTCACCATCACCTCGGGCCAGTGCACCATGGGCGCTGCCACAAAGTGCAGGGTGTGGGTGCCGAGAGGCAGGGTGTCTCCCTCTTTGATTGCGATGGTGCGGCCTTCCAGCTTGATGTCCTGGAAGAACTGGGGCAGCATCCTGAGGGCCTGCGCGCTGGCGACCAGCTTAACGGAGGGATAGAGATGAAGTGCTTTGGCGATGAGTGCCGAATGGTCCGGCTCCATGTGGTGGACTACCAGATAGTCGGGCTCGCGTCCGGCGAGGGCCTCGTTCAGGCTGGCGAGCCACTCCTCGCCTTTGCGGGAGTCGGAGGTGTCGAGAACGGCTATCTTGGAGTCACGGATGAGGTAGGAGTTGTAAGACACTCCTTCCGGCACTATATACTGACTTTCAAACAGATCGATATCCAGATCGTCTGAACCGATGTAGAATACTTTTTCGCTTAGCTGGCGTACCATTAGTGGTTAATTGCTTATAGTCTGAAAAGCAAAAGTACGGAAAAATTGATACAATCACAATAATACTGCCAAGAAACCTCTTTTAGCGCCTGTCCGAAGGCGGTTGTACGGCTATAGTCCGGAAACGACGGGGATGCCCACCCGGGAGTCGCTCCATACCTTTATGCTGCAGGGGCGGTAGTCCGCCGCACGCACGGTATAGGGGTTTTCCTGGAAGAACTGCGGCGACATGGCCATTATGGGGAACCAGCTTGATTGCACCTGCACTACTATACGGTGGCCTTTCTGGAAAAGATGTGCTATGTCGTTGAGGGTGAAGTCAATAGCCGTCCTTTCGCCCGGCGTTACGGGCTCCGGGTCCGACAGGCTCTTCCGGTAGCGGGCGCGGAAGGCATCGCCCCTCACCAGCATACGGTACCCGTCAGGCCTCTCGTCGATTATCTTGACAATAAAATCGGCATCGGTAGTGGACAGAGATACCATCAGGTGCACCGGGACCGGACCCTCGGCGAGCAAATCCTCCTTAAGGGGCTCGCCACGGAAGGTCAGGACATCTTTTCGGGAGTCGGTAAAGCGCTGGTCTGCAGCCATATAGTTCTTGCTTCGGCCGTTTGTTATCTTTTCCATATAAGGCACGGGATCCGCGGGGTCGGAGACATATTGCCTTGCCTTGGGAGAGCAGCACGGGCGCTTCTTTGAAAGCTTCTTTCCCTTCAGATAGAATGAGACCTCCTTGCGCCCGCTCAGCGGCCACTCAGAGTACACTTTCCAGTCGATATTGGCGTCATATTGACTCTTTCCGTCAAGGGCGCGGGAAGGCAAGATATGTACGGGGGCCGGCCTCTTACCTTTCCCTTCCAGATAATACGCAAAGAAGGGATACTCAATCTCTTCCACAAAGTAGTCTGTAGAGCCCTCGCCGAAGTAGGAGTCGCCCAGGCCTTTGTATGTTGAATCCCGCCAGCCTCCGTGCGACCAAGGGCCGTACACGAAATAAGCTTCAGTATCAGGCGACTGGCGGCGGAGAGCGGCATAGGTCTCAATGGCGCCGTAGCAGTCTTCGGCATCATAATTTCCGCCAACCACAAGCACTGCCGGGCGCACGTCGTGCAACCTGTCGGCCACGTTGCGCTCTTTCCACCAGGAGTCGTAATCGGGATGCTGCAGCATCTCTTCCCAGAAGGGGATACGCTCTCCGAAATTGGCCGTAAGCGACGGAAAATCAGGGAATTGCAAGAAGTAGCTGTAGATATCGCGGTCGATGTTTATGAGTTTATCGGGCCCTTTTTCGGACGGCCCCGGGCGCACGCGGAAGAAAGAACTTGCAAACGAGTATATATCCAGCATCCACACCCCGTTGTGATGGGCGTCATCGCCCCGCCACCAGTCGGTTACCGGCGCCTGGGGCGAGACCGCCTTGATGGCCGTATGTCCGCAGAGCCCGGCCATGGTGGAGTAGAATCCCGGATACGACACACCTTTCACGCCCACGGCACCGTTCGTCCTTGTGTTCTTGACCAGCCATTCCACCGTATCGAAGCAGTCGGTCGCCTCGTCAATCTCCGACCAGCTGGCTCCTTCCGGCTTCAGGGGGCGTATGTTTTCGTAGGTTCCCTCACTCAGGAATGTTCCCCTGACGCTCTGGAACACAATGATATAGCGGTTCAGCGCAAACATCTTCATCCAAGTTCTCAGACTCCCGGGAAGTTTCTCTCCGCCGGGTGCTACGCCGTAGGGCGTGCGGATCATTATTACGGGATGCTGAAGCGAATCTTTGGGTTCATACACAGCTGTATGCAGCCGCACGCCGTCCCTGGTCGGTATGTACACTTCCCGCTTGGAGTAATTGTCGTGCAGCCACTCGTCGGTCGGTGCTGGGACAGAGGCCCGGCATATCTCGCTCCCGCAGGGCAAGAGCAAAGCAAGCGAGGTGAAGAAGAGAAGTAACTTATTCATGACTTTATTTAAGCAAGGAAGAAAGAACTGCCTCCATCTCACTCAGATTGCCTCGCAGAAGGATTGCTCCGGTCTGCCCATCGATGAGTATTGTGGTGGGAATACCGTGTAGGGCATAATCGAACCAGGCCTTGCTGTTTTTACGCCCGCCATTATCGTCAAGGACATTTATCCAGGTCATGCCGTTGTCCGCGATGAAAGCTTTCCACCGCGCTTCACTTTGATCTTCCGATACGGAGTAAATCTCAAGTCCTTTCTCGTGATACTTTTCGTACAGGGCCCTCAATTCGGGAACGGCATCCCTGCAGGGGTCGCACCAGACGGCCCAGAAGTCGAGCAGGACATAGCGGTTTGCCGGATTGTTTACAACTGAACTCAGGCTGATAAGGTTCCCGCCGGCATCGGGGTACTCCATATCGATGTAATGGTTCTCGCTGCCGCTGCCTTCTGGAGCGGGCTCCGTTTTTGCGCGGCGCGTCAGTTCTTCCCGCAAAGAGGCGACATAGGGCTTGGAGGCAATATCCTCGGAGAGCCGGTCGAGCACGCCCAGCGACTTGACGGCGGAGGGGCCGTGGCCGTCGGCATAATAAAGAGCCAGAATGCCGGTCTCTTGGGCGTCGAGCACTTCATCCATAAGGGACGGGTGCGTTCCGCTTTGCTGCAACTGCCTGATTTTGAAACGCATATCGTTGGAAGGCGTTCCTACTCCGCAGACAAGATAATCATTCTCGTCCGTAGCATCTACATCGGCGGTTATGGTCCCCGGCTCCAAGAAAAAGTCTTTCAATTGTCTTCCGTTCGCAGTATATAAATAAACGTGGGTTGGAGCTGAAATGTCCGGCCGGAACTCGAAGGCTCCGTCTTTGACGCGGGTTGTGGCTATCGCCTTGAAACTGTCGTACTCATCTAACAATTCAAGCCTGGTTCCATCCTTGAGCCCTTTGACCGTGCCCTTGACCGTGCAGTAATCTCCCTGGGGCTGGCATGCGCCAAGGCAGATGGCAAGCCCCCAAACCGCTAAAAAATAGTGTTTTATATTCATTGCTAATGACGATTATCCGGCCTAAAGATACAAAAACTCTATAATAATTCCGTATCTTGCGGTCATGAAGAATAAACCCCTCCTCCTTATCATCACAGCCCTCTCGCTCGTCGCGTGTGGCAACAATGTCTCCATCCCGCTTCCGGAAGGCGTTTCTGTATGGGGCGGACGGATTAAAGACGGTAGCAAGATGCCTTTTGCCGCCGGTTTTGAAGCATCGCTCGACGACAACCGCTCGAATCAAGTGGCCCCGTTGCTTCTTACTTCTGACGGCCGATATGTCTGGAGCGACACTCCTTTCAGCTTCCGCATTACGGATAACGCCATTGTCATCACCGAGGGAAAGGTTACGGTCAAAAAGGCCGGAGACAGCCTCTCCGATGCGTTTAAGGCTGCTTCGGCGGCTCATTTCCCCGCCAACGGGGAGATGCCTCCCGCAGAGTTCTACAGGGTCCCGCAGTACAATACCTGGATTGAACTTATGTACAACCAGAACCAGGAAGGCGTGCTCAATTACGCCCGTGGGATTCTCGCAAACGGCTTACCCGCAGGCATAATAATGATTGACGATACCTGGCAGGAAGACTACGGCAAATGGAACTTCCATCCCGGCCGCTTCCCCGACCCCAAGGCCATGTGCGACGAACTCCATCGTATGGGGTTTAAGGTAATGCTGTGGATATGCCCCTTCGTGAGCATGGACCAGTACCAGATCTGCCATAAGATAGAGTCATTCGGAGGCTTCCTCAACGAGGCCGACGGCCATACTCCCTACCCCGTGCGTTGGTGGAACGGCACTTCGGCCGTGCTGGACTTTTCCAACCCCAAGTCGGTAGAATGGTTTGACGGTGAGCTCCATCGCCTTATGGACGATTACGGCGTTGACGGATTCAAGTTCGACGCCGCCGACTTTGAATACTATCCTTCAGCCGCAGTTGCCGCGGGCGGCACCGTGCCAGGTTATGAGCAGTGCTCCCTTTTTGTGGAGCTGGCGTCAAAATACCCCTACAACGAGCTGCGTGCAGGCTGGCGCCACGCAGGCGAACCCGTTGTGCAGCGCCTACACGACAAGAGCCACAACTGGGAAGACCTCCAAAAGCTTATCCCCGAGATGATGGCCGAGGCCCTCATGGGATTCTCTTTCTCCTGCCCCGATATGGTGGGCGGCGGCAGCTTCGAGACCTTCCTTAAGGGAGAAACAGACACCCGTCTCATTGTCAGGAGCGCCCAGATCCATGCCCTCATGCCCATGATGCAGTTCTCTCTGGCTCCATGGAGGGTGCTCAATCCTCAAGAATATGCAGCAGTGCTTGATGCTGTTGCACTTAGAAACCGGTTCATGCCTCTTATTGAAAGCCTCTACAAGAGGGCGGCAGCTACCGGAGAACCCATTGTCGCGCCCTTGGAATACTGCTTCCCTCACCAGGGCCTTTCGGGCGTGACGGACGAATTCATGCTTGGTGACAACATCCTCGTGGCCCCCGTCGTCACTCCGGGAGACAGCCGCACCGTTATTCTTCCCGAAGGCTCGTGGAAGGCCGACGACGGCACTATCTATGAAGGCGGCACGCATACCATCGATGTGCCTGTCAGCAGGCTCCCTTATTTTGAAAAGATATAAACAAGATTATCCGCTTTATTCGTTCGGCAGGCCTCGCTCTGTTGTTGATAACGGTACAGGTTTCCTGTAACAAGACTGACCCCTATTCGGACAATGCCTTCAGGAATATGATGGCTGCGTTGGACTGAGGGAATGATGTCTGTCACGTTTACGGCCACAAAACACCGGATACCGATGCGGTTTGCTCTTCGCTTGCTTATGCCGCCCTGATGCGCGAGCTCGGCACGGACCCAGCCTTCGCGATGGCGTATGCTATAGTGAAAAGCGTCTTGGCCGCAAGTTCGACCTTGTTCCCACGCTTGCTGAAATCCTCGGCAGGTAGTTACCTTATAGCGATATAACCGCTTTCGTCAATTATGCCCGCACCCTTCTTTGTGAAGAGGAAGCGGTAGAGTTTGTATGCCGTGCTCTCTATGTCTTCGGTCTTGCGGACCGCGGCGTAAATGCTTGATACAAAAGGATATTTATTCGCTCTAAGGGTTTCCTTGGCAGGTGCAACGCCATCGATGGAAAGCATATTTACCCGCATTAAATCGCGGACCATCGCCGTGCAGTAGAAGAATGGCGTGTAGCCGATACCGTATTCGTCGTTTTCAAGCTGCAGGTATGGCGATGCCATCTGGGAGCCGATGATTTCGAACATATAGGTCTCTTCGGTTCCGTCAATCATTTTCAGTCCGTTCATGACCAGCGTCTCCATCTTCTCCTGACTGCCGGAATCCGCATTGCGGATATACGGGGTGATAGCGTGGTCGACACCTCCGACCTCTTTCCAGTTGGTTATCTCTCCGGTATATATCTTCCGCACCTGGTCGCTGGTCAGATTCTTGACGGGATTCTTGGGGTTGACGATGAATACCAGCGCATCGATGGCCAACGGAGCCGTTTTCAGCTCTACACCCAGCTCTGCGCAAGCCGCCTTTTCATTCCTGGATATGTCGCGGCTGGCGATGATGACATCGGTCTTGCCCTCTATGAGATTCATATAGGCATCGTGGGTGCCGCTGCAGAGGTTTTGGGCGAGGTAGTCATTGTAAGAGAACGATGTCTCTTTTTCTTGGAATTTGGGCGTGATGATGTAGGTCGGGCTTCCCATCCAGTCTTCTTCCCATTGATAGGGTATGCCAAGTAGTTTATAGGCAACGAGGTCACGTACGGGGCGGGTGCTTGTTGAACAGTCAGTAAGCGGCCACTCTTCGAATGAAATGCCGGGGAGGGGAAAATCGCTGTCGTCGGTTT
>JAEEGK010001575.1_pt1 | contig 57332 bp, 50 predicted proteins | sample 8958771 | NCBI WGS metagenome assembly JAEEGK01 (sample SAMN16246547, study PRJNA631951) | gut metagenome | biome: gut microbiome; feature: rumen; material: SC-attached | host: Bos | place: Iran: Karaj | collected 2018-10 | reverse complement strand
GACCGAGATCGATGCGGTGCTTAACGAAACGATAGGCAGTTTCGGAAAGAAGCTTGATTTTATCGGCTTTGACGCCTGCCTGATGGGAACCGTGGAAACGGCGAACGTCCTTGCTACCTTTGCCGATTACATGTACGGCTCGGAGGAGGTTGAGCCCGGAAGCGGCTGGGATTATACGGCTATCGGAGATTATCTGGTTCAGAATCCCGATGCGGACGGAGCGGCGCTCGGAAAAAAGGTGGCCGACAGCTTCCTGAAGGCATGCGAGGATGACGGTCAGGACTATGAGGTAACATTCTCGATCATCGATCTCTCAAAGACGGATGAGATACTTACTTCCTTTAACGCATTTGCGAAGGATCTGTACGAGGCGGCGGAAGACGCCGGACAGAGAGCCGATATAGTCCGCGCGATCCGTGCGGTCGATGATTTCGGCGGAAACAACAAAACCGAGGGCTATGCAAACATGATAGATCTCGGCGGCCTGACAGAGGCCTGCGCGTCGTATTCGAAGAACGCGTCAGCGGCTTCGAAGGCGATCTCGGATGCGGTGGTCTACTCTGTCAGCGGAGATATGCATACGGGAGCGACCGGTCTTTCTACCTACTATCCCATCAGTATTCAGGGTTCGAACGAGCTCTCCTTCTTCGGAAAGGTCTGCATCAGCCCGTATTATCTTTCGTTCGTCGATCTGCTCGGATCCGTCGGCGTTTCGGGCGATATGTACTCGGACTATGAGGATGATACCTGGTTTGACGATGACGGTGACTGGTACTGGGGTGATGACTGGGATTACTACGATGACGATTACTGGAATTATATCGACGATTTCGAGGTGACCGGCGAGAGCCCTTATATAGGCTTTGATGTGGAGCCTACATTTGAGGACGGGAACTATTATTTCATGCTCGACGAAGAAGGCTTGTACAACGCGGCCGATGTCTACGGTATAGTATGCGTCATGAGCGAAGACGGCTCCGAGGTGATCGAGTACGGTGAGACCTACGATATCGACGCGGACTGGGAAGACGGCATATTCTTCGATAATTTCGACGGCTGGTGGATCTCCCTTCCCGACGGCCAGAACCTCGCGACCTATATAGTCGGATATACCGAAGACGGCGTGGTCTATACTTCACCCGTAATGCTGAACGGTGAGGAGACAAACCTGCGTCTGAAGATGGACTATGAAGGCAATATAGTCATCGAAGGCGCCTGGGACGGTATCGACGACGAGTGCGGCGCGGCGTCCAAGGATATCACTAAGCTGAAAAAAGGCGACAGGATCATACCGTTGTACTATTCGATCCCTCTCGACGACGATGCCGAGCTTGAAGACGGCTACGGATATTACGGCGATGAGTATGTTTTCGACGGAGATCCCGAGATATGGCACGATCAGATGTATCCCGGCGAATATCTGTATGCGTTCTGCATCGACGATATCTACGGCGATTATTATCTGACCGATTTTGAGATATTCTATGTAACCGAAGATGGCGAAGTGGAATTTGAAAAGGATATGGAATAATGGTTGTTTGCTATATTGTGATGGTGATCTTAGGCATCATCGTGATACGATTCAGTATCAAAAACAGCAAGCTGCTGGTGGTCGCCGGAGCGCTTCTGGCGGCAGCGGGACTGTTTCTCCTCGTCTGTACGGTCATACTTGCCTGGGCGGTGAGCCACAGCGAGCCAAACCCGAAGTTTGAGGATGACACTGAGTTTGATTACGGTGAAGTCTATGAAACCACCAACGGAGACGTTCTGAACGGGATTGGAATAATTGTAGCCGAAGATGACATCTCGTGGTATCATTATACCGATAATAAACGGAAAGAGGCGAAGGCGGAGGATGCCTCGCCGGGTTTTTACCGGAGGATGATATAGAGGAGCATCATGTTCGAAAAACTGAAACAGGCTATCGATGATTTTTACATAAAGGAGAGCGCACCGGATATCCGGCTGTTCAAGCTGCTCGGTACAGGCGGCATAATCGTCAGCATCATAGGCGCGATACAGGATATCTTCACGTCGTCGGATCTGACCGGTTCACTGATCAATCTGCTCGCGGCGCTTGCGAGCATATGCCTGATGTGGTACGTCCACAGTACCGGAAAGTATCTGGTCGGATACCTGCTGACCACCGTCAGCGTATTCATGTTCCTTTTCGCGTGGCTCTTTCTGGAGACCGGCGGGATGAACGGCTCGATACCTTATTTCTTTGCATTCGGCATGGTTTTCACGCTCCTGATGTACAAGGGCGCGCTGCGATATATCATGACGGCCGTACAGACACTGTTTTATGTGGCTGTCTGCTGGTTCTCATACAAATATCCGCAGTTTGTGGTACCCTTTGAAAATGAAAAAAAGCAATTCTTTGACCAGATGGCGGGAATCCTGTTTTCCGCCATCGGTATCGGTCTGATATTTCTGATGTATCTCTGGGAATACGGCAAGCAGCAGAAGCTCGCGGAGGAATCGAGCAAAGCGAAGAGCGTGCTTCTGGCCAATATCAGTCATGAGATCAGAACTCCTATCAATATGCTGCTCGGAATGAACGAGATGATCATGCGTGAATCCGAGAATACGCAGATAAACGAATATGCGCAGAACGTGGTCAACGCGGGGCAGCAGCTGATGTTCATGGTAAATCAGTTCCTCGATCTGTCCAGGATCGATATGGGCAAGGAGACTCTTTTCGAAGAGGATTTCAATGTCCTGAAGACCGTGGAGAGCCTCGGAGCGTTTTTCGCTAAAGAGGCAGAAAAGAAGGGACTGGAATTTGTTCTAGATATCGACGGAAAAGTACCGGAATACGTCTACGGCGACAACAGAAAGCTGTCGCAGATCCTGTCAAATCTTCTTTCCAACGCAGTTAAATACACACAGAACGGCACGATAGTGCTTTCCGTTCTGCCGGTGGAAAATAAAGCCGGCGAAAACCAAAAAGATCATACGATACGTTTCGAGGTTTCGGACACGGGCGCCGGTATTTCGGGCGAGGATCAGCAGAAGATCTTCGAGAGCTTTGAAAGAGCGGACATCATCAGGAACCGCAGTATAGAGGGTACCGGTCTGGGACTCGCGATCTCGAACAAACTCGCCAATCTCATGGGCTCCGATATCAAGGTCAAGAGCCAGTACGGAGTGGGAAGCGTGTTCTGGTTCGACCTGCAGCTCAACGCGGGAGAAGAAAGCACCGACAGGGGCTCTGTAGGAGGGGCGTTCATCGCTCCCGAGGCGAAGATACTCATCGTCGATGACAATAATATGAACCTGCTGGTAGGAAAGTCACTGCTCAAGCGCACCATGATATCCGTCGATACCGCGGGTTCGGCTCAGGAGAGCTACGAGAAATACGCGAAGACCGATTACGATCTCGTGTTTATGGATTACATGATGCCCGAGGTAGACGGCATCGAGGCGATGCATCATCTGAAGGAGTCGGATAAGGCGAAGAACAGGCATGTTCCGATCATCGTACTTACGGCGGACGCTTCGTCGGACAAAAAAGAGATGTTCCTTTCCGAGGGCTTTGACGATTATCTCTTAAAGCCCGTGGACAGCCGCGTGATGGAGAGTATACTGATGAAGCATCTCCCCGCAAGGCTCATAACTCCCGTGGGCGGCGACATTCAGAACGAGCTGCCGCAGGAGCTTAAAAAGGAGTTTTCCGCGCTGCTTAAAGAGTATGACATTTCCTTCGAGCTGGCGCTCAAGCATCTGAGCGGTGATGTTGTGCAGCTTGCGAGGGTCAGCGAGTTCTTTATGCAGAATATCGGAGGCAGTCTCTCTTCGGCCAAAAAGTACGTTGAAGCCGGGGATTATGAGAACGCGGCGATCCTCTTCCACGCGATAAAAGGAAACGCAGGCAATGTGGGAGCCGAGGATCTGTACTATTCCGCGAGGAGACTGGAAAGACGCGCGAAGGACCGTGACGCGGAATACGTTAAGGCCGCGCTCCCGCTCTTTGACATGAAGGCAAAGAGGGTTGAGGAAGGCTTAAGGAAGTTCAGGGAGAAGTTCGAGAGCGTGAAACATATCATCATCCCCGAGGAGGAAGAAGAGAACAGGCCTCTCGATGAGCAGGAACTCTTTAAAAAGCTGCTCGAGGAGGTACGTCTGGGCAATAAGACACCGGCGCTCAGGGTTGTCGATAAGCTGGCGGAGCTTAAAGGGAACTCCAAAGACTTCGACGCGATACGCGAGTGCATCAGGAGCATTGAGTTTGACAGGGCTGAAGAGCTGATCGGAGGACTTTTGAATGGATAACAACAGGATCTTATGTGTGGACGACGATATCGGCATGCTCAATACCATTGAGGATATACTGATCAGTGCCGGTTATTCGGTGAGCCTTGCAAAGTCCGGCAGACAGGCGCTCGAGCTCCTGAAAAAGGGGATAAGCTATCAGCTCGTTCTGCTCGATGTGGATATGCCGGAGATGGACGGCTATGAGACCTTTAAAGCGATCCGGGAGTTGGATCCGGGAAAGGAGATACCGATCATATTCCTGACCGGCATGGACGGCTCGGAGTTTGAGATAAAGGGCTGGGAATACGGTGCGGCCGATTACATCACCAAGCCTTTTATCAAGAGTGTTTTCCTGGCCAGGATCAAAAACCGCATCACGGTGCCCGCAAAGTCATCCGCGGATATGTACGATCCGGCGGCGCTTGCCGACTTTGAGAATCAGCTGACTGAACTCGAGCTGACCGTGGCAAAGTTTATTGCGGACGGTCTTTCGAATCAGGAGATAGCGGACCGGACCAGTTATTCGTACGGCTATATAAAGCGCGTGGTTTCGACGATTCTGGAGAAGGCTGATATGAAAAAGCGTTCGGACATCCGGAAGTATCTTAAAGAAGGTATTACGGATGACGGCGGAGAGGAAGACGAATGAAGCATATTACAGAAGCTGTTTATAGATTTCCTGTTTGCTGACTCCTCTGTCCTTCGCGACAGCCTTCATAGCGTCCTTTTTGTCCATGCCCCGGTCGAGGTAGAGCTGCATATGCTCTTCGAGAGGGAGCCTGTTCCACTCATCGATGGAATTTTGTGCGAGCTCGCTGAAGGTCTTTCCTTCGATGACCATGACACATTCGCCCTTGGGATCGTTGGCGGTATAATGATCGACCGCTTCCGCAAGAGTGGTAAGAAATACGGTCTCGTGCTTTTTCGTGAGTTCCCTGCAGACGGTGACCCTGCGGTTGCCCAAAGTGTCCAGCAGGTCCTTTAAGGTTTTCAGCAGATGGTGCGGCGCCTCGTATATGATCAGAGTGCGGGTCTCATTGACGAGGGAATCGAGGATCTGCTTGCGTTCTTTTTTGTCGGCCGGGAGGAATGCCTCAAAAGCAAAGCGTCTGGTCGGAAGCCCCGAAAGCGTGAGCGCCGTGATGCACGCGCATGCGCCGGGGAGCGATGTGACGGTGACGCCGGCCGCGTGGGCCATTTTCACGAGCTCTTCGCCGGGATCCGAGATCGCGGGAGTGCCCGCGTCGGTGATCAGGGCGATATTTTGACCTTCGAGCAGTTTATCCACCAGCACGCGTCCTTTGTCGAACTTATTGTACTCGTGGTAGCTGGTCATCGGGGTATCGATCTCGAAATGGTTCAGCAGCTTAATGCTGTTGCGCGTATCTTCGGCCGCGATCAGATCGACCTCTTTCAAGGTGCGCAGGACGCGGCAGGTTATGTCTTCGAGATTGCCGATCGGCGTTGCGCATAAATACAGGGTTCCGGGCATATCTTACTCCCTTTCGTACATGCTGAGGGCTATATATAAGCCCCCGGCGGTATCAATATCAGTATCAGTATCCGTATATATCATAGATCTCGTCGTTGTAGACGCCCTCCGACTTATACACTATCAGGGGCGCTTCAACGGTCATGCGGGGCTTTCCGCCGCGGACCGCTTCTATCAGGACCATATTCGGTTCTTTGTCGATAAACGGATGGACCATCTTCATGCGCTTGGGCTCGAGACGGTGGTCTTTCAGGCAGGTGATGATCTCGGCCAGCCTGAACGGACGGTGTACCAGGTAGAATCTGCCCTGCGGCTTTAAGAGGAGCGCTGCCTCGCGGACCACATCGTCCAGCGTGCACAGTATCTCATGGCGGGCGATGGCCTTTGCGGAGTCGGGATTGACGAGTCCGTGCTGACCCAGCATATAGGGCGGATTGGACGTGACCACATCGAACGCCGCCTTTCCGAGATCAGCGGAGGCAGTCTTTATGTCGCCCTCGACGATCGTTACCCTGTCTTCGATCCGGTTGAGGCGCACGCTCCTTTGCGCCATGTCGACATTTTCATGCTGGATCTCCAGTCCGGTAAAATGCTTTCCCGGGGTCTTTGCGGCGAGCAGTATCGGGATGATCCCGTTGCCCGTGCCGAGGTCTATCGCGGTCTCGCCTTCGCGCACAAAAGCAAACCCGCTCAGCAGCACGGCATCCATGCCGAAGCAGAACCGGGCGGGGTTTTGGATTATCTTAAAGTTGTTGCGCTCCAGGTCGTCAATGCGTTCGCCCGGAAGAAGAATCTCATCCATATCAGTCTTCGAGCTTGCTCTTGCTTTCTTTTTGTTCAAGGAACTCGAGCTCCTTAAGCTCCTTCATCTCTGCATCGGAAGATCCGGAACCGGAGCCGCCGCGGTCCTTACGTTTGCGGGGCTTGAAGGTGAGCTGGTCGGGAGTGTATTCGCGCGCTTCCTTATCGCCGTTCTCGAGCGTGATGATAACACGCACGAGCTGCTTGAGTACATTGACGGAAGCAACGTCGCCGTGCTGTCCGTCGGAGGTAACGACATGGTCGCCGACTCCGGGAAGTTTTGCGTTCAGCTCCTCGTAAGCGAGCTCCTCGTTGTTGAGGCAGCACATGAGTCTGCCGCAGTTGCCGGATATCTTTGAAGGGTTCAGGGAAATATTCTGTTCCTTCGCCATCTTGATCGAAACGGGCGCGAAATCGGGAAGATACGTATTGCAGCAAAGCGGTCTGCCGCATATTCCGATGCCGCCGAGGGCCTTTGCTTCGTCGCGCACGCCGATCTGGCGAAGCTCGATCCTGGTCTTGAATACGGCGGCCAGGTCCTTTACGAGCTCACGGAAATCGATCCTGCCGTCGGCGGTGAAATAGAACAGGACCTTATTGTTGTCAAAGGTGTATTCGCACTCGATGAGCTTCATCTCGAGTCCGTGCTTGCGGATCTTTTCGAGGCAGATGTCAAAGGCGCTCTTCTCTTTTTCGCGGTTGCGAGCCTCTGTCGCGAAGTCGTTCTCGTCGGCTTTGCGGATGACGGGCTTTAAGGGCTGTACGACCTTGCTGTCCTCGACCTCGGCGGGACCGAGCACAACCGTACCGAACTCCACTCCGCGCGCGGTCTCGACGATGACGGACTCGCCCTTGCTTATCTCCAGATCCAGCGGGTCAAAATAATATACCTTGCCGGCATGTCTGAATCTGACTCCTATTACTTTAATCATTTTATTAACCTTCCTTAACGGATTATTTTGCTTTCATGGCTTCGATGAGCAGCTGCATGGCAGCAGGGAAGCTGACGTTGTTTTTGAGCCGTTCTTTGGTGAGGTCCAGCTCTATGAATATATTGTTGAGGGTCGGGAAGCTCTTGGTCTCGGCCTGCTCCGCAACGGAATGCAGGTTTTCCGAAAAGAGCACCCGCTCAGCATTGTGCGTCGACTTATAGACGAGAACGTCGCGGTACCACATGGAGAGCAGATCGAAATAGTCGTTTAAGTCCGCTGCCGAATTCTTGTCTCCGATCGCGGCGATCGCGGCGGAGATCTCCGACTGGGACATGCGGTCCAGGTCGCACACGAGACGCAGGATGCGGTCCTTTGCCTCGATGAAGCCTTCATCCTCCGCTATGCGGCGGGCTTTTCCGATGCAGCCGCAGGAAAACGAGGCGCAGAGATTGGCGACGTAATCGGGGAGCTGCTTCTCTGCCATCAGGTAATCGCGGATGAGCGTCCTCTCAACGGGGCGCATGTCCAGGACCACGCAGCGGGAGAGTATGGTCTGCAGGAATTTGCCGGTATTCTCGGCGAGCAGCAGGATGACCGCATATTCGGGCGGCTCCTCGAGCGTTTTGAGCAGAGCGTTCTGCGCGGGCTCGTTCATCTTCTCGGCCTCATCCACTATGTAGATCTTATAGCGGCCGGAATACGGCAGGACCCTGATATCGTTTACCAGCTGAAGACGGATGTCGTCAACCGTGATGTCCTTTTTCTCGTGAGTTACATAAATGATGTCGGGATGGCTGTGCGCCTCGGACTGCATGCAGTTGAGGCAGGCACCGCACGGGTCCGTGCCTTCGCTGTCGCACTGCAGCGCCGCGGCAAATCTCTCTGCAAGCATCATCTTGCCGGAGCCGTCCTCGCCCGCGAAAATATAGGCATGCGAGATCTTTTTCTCGGCCAGGGCCGATGTCAGATGGGCCTTTACGCCGTCCTGACCGATTATGTCGTTAAAGCTGAGCATCCTTCATGCCTTTCATATCAGGTAAAAATATCCAGGAGCAGACCTCTGATCTCGTCGATATTGTTCATGATGAGCAGCAGATCCTGCTCGTCCTTTATCAGCTCCGAAGCGATCTGATCGAGCTTTTCGTCGACCAGGCGGACCATGCCGTATACGCGGTGGCGTCCGCGCCTGTCGAGGAAGTTCTCTCGTGAAAACTTGTGAGAGCGGTTAACGACCTCGTTCATGAAGTCCTTGATCAGTGAGCGGTAGCGGCGCATGTCCTGTATGTCACGGCGCTTTTTGATCTTTTCGCCCTGCTCCGTGATCTCTCCCATCAGATTGCTCAGGCGCTCGGCAAGCTCGGACTCCTCTATCGCGCTGGCGAGAGTGAACTTAAAAGTACCGTCCGTGGGCTTCGCTGCCTGGGTCTGTTCGACCTGGTTTATGGGAGTGGTCTGATTAACCTTGATGTCCATAAGGCGCCTCCGTAGATCCGGTCAGTCCGCGTAGCTCTCTATCAGTGCGCAGATCTCGGCCAGACAGGTGTCAAAATCAATGTTTTCGTAGCGTTTGGTGATGCCGAGACGGGTGATCTTGTCCTCGGAAAAATCCTCACTGTCCGCGATGAAACGGCGGCACATCTCGGTATATTTCGGCTCGGGCTGTCTGCGCTCGCGCTCAAGCGCGCGGCTGAGCCTGATGCCGTCCTCCACCTCTATATATATCGGAATAACGCGGTCACTTCCGAAGTAATCGCGCAGCGACTCATAGCCTTCGAGCACCATGGTGATGACGTAATCGTGCGAATCGTCGATCTGCCCGTCATCTGCGGTGAAATAATACCAGTCGCCCATAACGGTATGGTAGCAGCGGTACTCGATGATGCGCCCCTCGTCGCGCATCTGCCTGAAGCTCGGTATATCGGTAAAATAGTATTCAACGCCCTCGGTCTCATTTCCTCTCTTCGGACGTGTGGTATATGAGACAACGGTTGACAGCGGGATAGGCTGGCGTTTCAGGATTGCCTGGAAAAGGCTGTCCTTGCCGGACGCGGACGGCCCGAGAAGACAGAAGATACGGCCCTTGCCCATATGAACACCCTTCCTTTCCTAGATACTGACGCAGATTTCGGACATGCGGCAATGCGGGTACAGCCCATAAATCTACAAGATATTATTATATCACAAACCGCAGTGCTTGTCACATTGAATTGCAAAAAATACGCAGGAGGGGTACAATAGCAAAAAATGACAGCACATGATACAGGAGAGATACATGAGACTCAGACACATCGCAAAGGCAATGCCGATAATAGAGCAAAGCGAGTTCGTGGAGCACGACCCCGCCGCATGGAAGGGCAGATGGAAGGAGCGCTTCGGAAATGACAGGCCGCTGCACATCGAAGTGGGCATGGGAAAAGGCAGGTTCATCACGACCATGGCGGAACAGAATCCCGAGATCGATTATATTGGGATAGAAAGAGCCGACGCGGTGCTCTACCGCGCGCTGCAGAAGCAGCAGGAGCTCAAACTCCCGAACCTTATACTTTTGCTGGCCGATGCCGACAACATCGAGGAGTATTTCGCGGAGAACGAGGTGGACAGGATCTATCTGAATTTCTCGGATCCGTGGCCGAAGGCGCACCACGCCAAGCGGCGCCTGACCTCCGGCACGCATATGGACAAATACGCGAATATCCTTAAGCCCGAGGGCTGCATCTGTTTTAAGACCGACAACCGCGACCTGTTCGATTACAGCCTCGAGGCGGTGCAGGAGGCGGGCTGGAGCATTTCCGACCTTACCTATGACCTGCATCACAGCGAATACGCCGAGGGCAATGTCATGACGGAGTACGAGGAGCGTTTTTCCGGCATGGGCAACCCTATCTGCAGAGCGGTATTCAGGCACACGGAAGGGCCTGAGAGCTGACGGTTGAGCGGTTTTTTGAGCTTCGTAAAAAATTTTCAAAAAAATTTGAAAAAAAGCTTGCATTTAAAAAAAATCTGTTATATAATGCTCTTCGTGCTCGACGAGAGCGCAATTGAAAAGAGATGCACCTTTAGCTCAGTTGGTAGAGCACCTGACTCTTAATCAGGGTGTCCAGGGTTCGAGCCCCTGAAGGTGCAGTTTGAAAGTATCGGTTCTGAGGATTAGCTTCGGGGTCGGTGCTTTTTCTTTACGCAAATCTCCCCGTGTGGTATACTATCCGCGAAGGTAAAGTGCTTTTGGGGGTTATTCTATGAGGATTGACTGGAAAACAGGAACAGCATACTGTTTCGTCCATTTTTCGGTTGAGGTTCTTTGCTTTTTCCTGCTTTATAAAATATTCGGAGGCTTTCTGCTCTGGTGGGCTATCTGCGTGGCTTTTGACACGCTGGCGTTTGTCCCGCAGGCACTTTTCGGCGCGCTCTGCGAAAAATATCCGGGATTCCGGCCGGGACTTACCGGCGGCATCCTGATCACGTCGGGTGCGCTCATCATGCTGCTCAGCGCGGCGGGCATGACAGGGAAGCTTCCGGGCGGACTGATGCCCGGAGATATAGATTCGGTCACGGACATGGGACGATTCATCGCATTTCAGATGACAGGGCTGATCCTGCTCACGGCGGGGAACGCTCTGATACATGTCTCGGGAGCGCTCGCGACGCTCCGCGTGTCGGAGGGAAGGCTCTCCGAGAGCGCGCTGTTCGTGGGAGGCGGTTCGTTCGGCGTGATCACGGGACGGCTGCTGGCCGGTACTGAAGGCACGGCATGGATCCCGTTTCTGCTGATAGCCGCAGCCACGGCCGTGATGGTATTTACGGACAGACGGATCAGGAACGCGGCATTGCCCGACGGCAAACCGGCGGGGGCATCGGTATTCGATTTTGACGCATTTCCGTGCGCGCACGACATTGCGGCGCCCAGGCCCGCATGGGCGGTGATAGCGGTACTGTTCGCGGTCGTCGCGGTAAGGGCTTATATCGGTTACGGCATACCCACTGCCTGGAACAAGACCTCGCTGCAGACCCTGTTTCTGTTTTTATTCATGGGGATCGGCAAGATCCTCGGAGGGATACTCTCGGACCTGTTCGGCGCGAGACGGCTCGGCATCATCAGCTGCCTGCTGGCAGTTCCGCTGCTGCTGGTCAGCGACAATATAATGTGGCTCTCGCTCATAGCGGTGGCATTTTTCTCGATGACCATGGCCGTGACGCTGGGAGGTCTGGTATCTGTCCTTAAGACTCATCCCGGAGTGGCGTTCGGCATCACGACCATCGCGCTCTGGCTGGGCTCTATGCCTGTATTTTTATTCGGTATTCCGGAGCAGACCGTCTGCAACATCCTAATAGCATCCATGTCGGTGCTGGCCGCGGCGGGATTGTTCTTTGTACTTAAAAAACGCAAGGAAGAATTGAAAGGAGTTAATAATGGCATTTCTTGATGTAGCACCCGCGGGACCCATGCATACGTTCACAGACAGCACGTTCGGGGCGATACTCTTCGTGGCGCTGATAGCGCTGGTCGTTATCGCGATCATCGTAACCGTACTTTTATGCGTAAGACGCAGCAGGAAAAAGAAGGAAGCGGCAGCAGGACCTCAGGCCGCAGCGACTGAACAGCAGACACCCGAAGATAACAAGACCGAATGAACGAAGGAGTCGCCCTGCTGATAAAAGCGCTTTTGCTGACGGTCGTGATCGAGGGTATCGTTATCTTTATATTGACAAAGTCGGTAAAATGGCTGCTTTTCAGCATTCCCGTAAACGGTCTGACCAACCCGGTCCTGAACCTTTGTCTGATGCTGGTCAGTATATACAGCGGGAGTACAATTTTATACATTACAGTCCTGATCTTTCTCGAATTGGCCGCAGTGGCGGCAGAAGCCGCGCTGTACAGAGCCTTTTCGGGTATAAGGTTAAGGAGCTGTTTTCTCAGGTCAATAGCGGCCAACGGGATCTCTGTTGTTCTGGGATTTATAATTATGCATTTTATGCTTGCATGAAATGTTTTTTTGTATGATAATGAAGCACAGATTATGCCGTTTTGCGGCACAAACTGTGTAAAAAGCAACAAATAAAAAGGAGAAAAAGAAATGTCCGAAAAAAAGCTTATGCTCGGCAATGAGGCCATTGCCCGCGGAGCGTGGGAAGCCGGCGTCAAGGTATCAGCAGCTTATCCCGGCACGCCGAGCACCGAGATCAGCGAAAACATTGTCAAATACGAAGACGTATACTGCGAGTGGTCGCCCAACGAGAAGGTAGCCATGGAAGTGGCGATCGGCGCATCCATGGCAGGCGTGCGTTCGCTTGTTTCCATGAAGATGGTCGGCGTCAATGTTGCGTCCGATCCGCTCTACACCGTGAGCTACATCGGCGTTTCGGGAGGACTCGTTCTGGTCGCTGCCGATGATCCCGGCATGTATTCATCGCAGAATGAGCAGGATTCGAGAGCCGTTGCGCGCGCGGCGCACGTGCCCGTACTGGAGCCCTCGGATTCGCAGGAGGCAAAGGAGTTCACAAAGTTCGCGTTCGACATGAGCGAAAAGTACGACACTCCGGTCATCCTCCGCACGACCACTAGACTTGCGCATTCACAGGGACTCGTGGAGCTCGAGGACCGGTGCGAGCCCATCGATATCCCTTATGAGAAGAATATCAAGAAAAACGTTATGATGCCTGCGAACGCGATCGCGCGTCATCCCGTTGTAGTTGCGCGTGAACAGCAGATGTCCGATGACGGAGCGGAGTTCCCGATCAACCGTATCGAGATGCGTGACACAAAGATCGGCGTTATCACCTCGGGTATCCCTTACCAGTATGTGAGAGAGGCACTGCCGGACGCGTCCGTGCTTAAGCTCGGCTGCGTTAATCCTCTGCCTAAGCAGATGATCCTCGATTTCGCGAAAAAGGTCGACAAGCTCTACATCATCGAGGAGCTCGATCCGATCATCGAAGAGCAGGTTAAGAGCTGGGGCGTAGAGTGCACGGGCAAGGAGATCCTTACCGTGCTCGGCGAATACAGCACAAATATGCTCAAAAAGGCGATCTGTGGCGAGACACAGGAACTTGAGACTCCCGCGCAGGTGCCCGTTCGTCCGCCCATCCTCTGTCCCGGATGCCCTCACCGCAGCACTTACTTTACACTAAAAAAGCTCGGTATCCATGCGGCAGGCGATATCGGATGCTACACGCTCGGCGCTGTTGCTCCGCTTTCGGTGCTCGAGACCACCGTCTGCATGGGCTCGTCGATCAGCACCCTGCACGGCATGGAAAAGGCCAAGGGCAAGGACTATGTCCGTGACTGGGTAGCGGTCATCGGAGATTCGACATTCCTTCATACCGGCGTTAATTCGCTGATGAATATGTTCTACAACCAGGCGACGGGCACTGTCCTGATCCTCGATAATTCGACCACAGGCATGACCGGTCATCAGGACCACGCCGCTACGGGAAAGACCCTGATGGGTGAAGAGGTTCCCGCCATCGACCTGTACAAGCTCTGCCACGACGGTATCGGCATCGAGAATACCTATGTTGTCAACGCGTTCGATACCAAGGAGCTCGAGCGCCTCATCAAGCAGGAGACCGCCCGCGAGGCTGTTTCCGTGCTTATCGTTCAGGCTCCCTGCGCATTGCTCAAGAGCAACAAGCCGAAGCCCGCATACCACATCGATCCCGAGAAGTGCAAGAGATGCGGCGCCTGCATGAAGCCCGGATGCCCCGCCATCACCAAGGCCGAGGACGGAACGATCTCGATCAACGCAACGATGTGCAACGGCTGCGGACTCTGCGCGGGTCTGTGCAAGTTCGGCGCGTTAAATCAGTAAGGGGGTAATGACAATGGAGACCAGAAATATAATGATAGTCGGTGTCGGCGGTCAGGGAACTCTCCTTACCAGCAGGATACTCGGCGGAATCACGATAAAGGCAGGATACGACGTTAAGCTTTCCGAGGTTCACGGAATGGCTCAGCGCGGCGGTTCGGTAGTAACCTTCGTCCGCTACGGCGATAAGGTAAACGAGCCGATCGTAGAGGAGGGTCAGGCGGATGTACTGATCGCCTTTGAGAGACTTGAGGCTTTAAGATATGCGCATTTCCTGAAAAAGGACGGCGTGCTGGTCGTTAACGACCAGAGGATCGACCCGATGCCCGTAGTCATCGGAGCCGCAAAATATCCCGAGAACATCATCGAGGACCTCGAGAAAAAATATAAGGTCCTGAAGGTAAATGCGATGGACGAAGCCTTAAAGCTCGGCAACGCGAAGACCTTCAACATCATCGTACTCGGCATGGCGGCGCGCCATATGGACTTCAAGAAGGAGGACTGGCTCGAGGTTATCGAGAACACGGTGCCTCCGAAGACAGTCGAGATCAATAAAAAGGCGTTCGAGCTGGGATATTCGATCGGGTGAATATTTGTATAGTTGTTTATAAGTGACCAGCCAAGTTACGGCGTGGGCGGCGACGGGAAAACTTTCCGAGACACACTCTCGTTCCTCTCCTCAACGTAGCAGTACATAATCGACCACAATACGGTCGATAAGTACTGACGTTGAGGACGGGTCCGGAAAGTTTCCCCTGCAGCGCCCACGCCTTACTTTTTGGAGGATAATATATAAAAATATTGATACGATAAGGGTCATATCCTGTGTCGGAAACGCATCGCATTTCTCTCTTTTTCACATATGAGATGCAACGGATGAGAATGATTTGCGAGTATATGTATGTAGGGCCCGGAAAAATAACCACGGAGGAGTGGAAAGATGGAAGACCAAACGATAGTGGAGCTGTACTGGCAGCGGGATGAGAGCGCGATAGCGGCGACTGCGTCCAAATACGGGAATTATCTGCACAGCATATCCTACAGGATACTGTCAAACGCAGAGGATGCCGAGGAGTGTGTGAACGATACGTACAAAGCGGCCTGGGATGCTATGCCCCCGCACCGTCCTTCATTTCTTTCAACATTTTTGGGAAAGCTGACAAGGCGGATCTCGATCGACCGGTGGAGAAAGCAAAGCGCCGATAAGCGCGGAGGCGGAGAAACGGCGGTCGCGTTCGAAGAACTCGAAGAGTGCGTATCGGGAAGCGGCAGCGTGGAGGACGAGGTCGAGCGCAGGGAACTGACTCGCAGGATCAATGAGTTCATTAAGGCATTGCCCCGCACCGAGCGGCAGGTTTTCATGTGCAGATACTGGTACGTGGATCCCGTTTCCGACATAGCGAAGCAGTTCGGTTTTTCGGAGAGCAAGGTCAAATCCATGCTTTTCCGGACCAGATGCAAACTCCGTGAAATACTCGAAAAGGAGGGATACTGATGAAAGCAGACGATCTGATCGATATGATAGGTGACGCTGACGACAGCCTGATCGCGGAAGCAAAGGCAGACAGGAACAATAAGAGTTTAAAGGAAAGAAAGGTGCCGAAATGGATATACTGGACGGCGGCAGCAGCCTGCCTGTGCATAGTCGCAGTAATATCGGCACTGAAACTGTTCCCCGGCGATAACGGCGCAAACAGCGGGGTAACTCTCGCACAAGCGACCGACCTTATGCAGGGGATCACGCCCCGGAAATCTGATGCAGGCAAAAAAGACGCGTACAGCAGCGAAGTGAGCGATTTTGCGGTAAGGCTGTACAGAACCTGCGACAGGAGCAGCGAAGGCAAAGAAAACACACTGATCTCGCCGCTTTCGGTGATGCTGGCGCTCTCGATGACATCGAACGGAATGACCGGCAGGACGCTTAAAGAGGCGGAGGATGTGCTCGGGATGTCCGTCGATGATCTCAATGTTTTTGCGAATACATATATGCAGATGCTGACGAACAGGATCAAAGCCGAAGGCACATTAAAGCTCGCTAACGCGATATGGTTTAAGACCGATCCGAGGTTTACCGTGAACACCGATTTTCTGCAGACAAACGCTGATTATTACTGCGCGGAGCTGTATGCGGCGCCGTTCGATCTGACGACCCTCAATGACATCAACGGGTGGGTCAGCAAAAAGACGGACGCGATGATCCCCCGGATACTGAACGATCTGTCCGAGGACGCGATCATGTGCCTGGTCAATGCGGTGGCATTCGACGCGGAATGGGACAAGCCGTACGAAGCGCGCGAGGTCGAAGAAGGCAGTTTTAAGACCGCGGAAGGCGAGGAAGTGCAGGTAACATTCCTGAACGGAGTGCAGAACCTGTATCTGCAGGATGAGAACTCCACAGGCTTCATCAAAGGGTACAAAGGCGGGAAATACGCGTTTGCGGCGATCCTGCCCAAAGAAGGCATGACACCCGAAGCGTATCTGGAGACGCTGACCGGAAAACATCTGTCGCAGATGCTCGCGGGAGCCGAGGAAAGACCGGTAATAACCTCATTGCCGAAATTTACAACAGAGTACTCAAAAGAGGATATGGCAGACCTGCTCGGCGAAATGGGAATGAAGCGCGCCTTTGACGCGGAAAAGGCGGAGTTTGAAAAGCTCGGGACCTATGAAGGTGAGAATATCCACATCAATAAGGTCGTACATAAAACCTTTATCTCACTGGATGAAAACGGTACCCATGCCGGCGCCGCCACAGCGGTCACCATCACTTACGGCGGCATCTTTTCACCGGAGGAGATGCGCGAGGTCAGGCTCGACCGACCGTTCATCTACATGCTGATCGACACGGAAGCAAATATCCCGGTATTCATCGGAACGATGCGGAATCCCGGGGAATGAGGCTGCAGGGGACGAGAGGCCAAGGAAGACATGGGGACGGTTCTTATGTCTGCGCCTAGATAACAGAAACGCGGGCGGCAACGGGATATTTCACCGCAAAACAAGAGCTTATCGTTTTGCGGTAAAACACCCTGCGGCGCCCGCGTATTTCTTTGTTTTTTGAGCAGACATAAGAACCGTCCCCTTGTCTTACCTTAGCTCGCTGTGTCAGTCTTTATAATACTTCGCCTGCGCCTCGAACATCTTCGCATAGATGCCGTTGGGGATGTTTTCGAGCTCGGCGTGGGTTCCGTACTCGGCTATGCGGCCGTCGGAGAATACCGCGATACGGTCGCAGAACTGGCAGCTCGAGAGGCGGTGGGAGATGTAGAAAGCCGACTTCCCGCCGACCAAAGTATTAAACTGGCGGTAGATCTCGTATTCCGCGATCGGGTCGAGCGCTGCCGTGGGCTCGTCCAGGATCACCACGGGAGCGTCCTTGTACAGTGCTCTGGCGATGGCGATCTTCTGCTGCTCGCCGCCGGAAGGCTCCACGCCTTCTTCATCGAAGAATTTGAATATATTCGTTTCGGTGCCTTTCGGCAGTTTTTCCACGAAATCATGCAGCCCGACGCGGTCGGTAAGAGCGGCCACATCGGCGTCCTTTTCCGTAAATGCGATGTTTTCCGCAACGGAAAACGCGAACAGCTTAAAGTCCTGGAATACCGGCGCAAACTGCTCCATATACTGCTTATAGTCGTATTCACGGATGTCCGTACCGTCGACTAAGATCTCGCCCTCTGTCGGGTCGTACAGCCTGCAGAGGAGTTTGATGAACGTGGTCTTTCCGGCGCCGTTAAGGCCCACGATCGACAAGTGCTCGCCGGGCGCGATCCTGATGTTTACATCATCGAGGACCTTGCGGTCGGTATTCGGATAAGCAAACGAAACATGCCTGAACTCGATCTCGTGAGGCTTTTTTTCTATCGGTTTGTCACCCTTTTTGAGAGCCTCGGGATAGTCCATGAAGACAACATACTCATAGGCGTAATTGCAGCGCTTAATGAGCTCGGTGATGCTCATTACCATGCCTCCCACAGCGCTGTCGAGTCCGCTTTCCGCGGCGATCAGCTGGGTAAAGGTCCCGATGCCGATCACCTTGCGTATGGCCAGCAGCGCCACATAGAAATAAGCGAAAATGCTGCGGGCCAGCCCGGTGAAATTCATGCCCAGACTATACGGAAAACCCTTATCGCCCTGCCATTTCCAGAAGGAATTGCTCTTTTCGGTGTTCTCTTTCCAGGAGCCGACCATCATATCCTGCGCGTCATACAGCCTGATGTCTTTGCCGTAGCGCGGATCCACGATGTTCCATCCGAAATAACCGAACAGCCTGTTGGTCTTCGAGAGCTTTGCGAAGGCCTCGATGCTTATCTTATTCTGTTTTGCCACCAGCAGAAAATTGATCCCCGAATAGATGACCATTACCAGCAAAAGGATCGGCGCATGCAGCGCGAGCACCGTGATAAAGCCTGCTGCCTTGATCAGATTTCCTACGAAGTTGAAAAACTGATCCGATATGCCGTGTACGCCGCCCGAGTACCATTCCATGCCTGTGCGGGCCTTCTCGATCTGCTCGAGGGCCGCCTTGTCCTCGGTCAGCTCAAAGTCCAGCTCCATGACATGTTTTCCGATCAGGATATCGAAGTAATACTCGATACGGCTGCTGTATCTGTTGATATGATTCGTGCAGATGTCGTTTAACAGCTGGCAGATCACTTCGCCGCCGATCAGCATCACGGCCAGTATGATAAGCCTTTTTACATCGCGCGCGCCGACGATCTCATCGACGATCAGGGGCGAGATGAACAGCGCGACGAACGGCATGGCCGTAGTTACCAGCATACGAAAGACCTTCAGTATGAAGAATCCGGGGTATTTTTTGCCGGCCGTCTTAAACAGTATTCTAATAACGGGAATGATCTTATGCATTGACTCTCACCCCGCTTTCCGCGCCTTCGGCGTCCTCACGGTAGTATTGCGCCTGTATATTGAACATATCTGCGTATTTTCCGTTACGGGCCATCAGCTCATCGTGGCTGCCGTATTCCGCGAGGGTTCCGTCCTCAAACATCGCGATGCGGTCGCAGAACCTCGTGGAGGCCAGTCTGTGCGAGATATAAACGGCGGATTTATTCCCGATCATCTCGTCGAAACGCTCATACAGTGTCTGTTCGGCGATAGCGTCGAGAGCCGAGGTGGGCTCATCGAGCACCACGATCTTAGCGCCCTTGTACAGAGCCTTGGCCAGTGCCAGCTTCTGTTTTTCTCCGCCGGAGAGGTCGGTTCCGTCATCCTCGACTATTTTTGTAAGAGGCGTGTCGATGCCTTTTGCCAGCGAGAGCACACGCTCTTCAAGACCCGCCTCGTAAGCGGCCTTTGTCGCCCTGTCGCGGTCCAGCGAGTCCTTCCTCTTCATCGCGATATTTTCCGACATGAGGAAAGCGAAAATCTCAACATTCTGGAAAACGGGCGCGAACAGCCGGTAATAATCCGCGCGTCTGAAGCGTCGGATATCTGTACCGTTTAAGGTGATGCAGCCTTCGGTGGGATCGTAGAGCCTTAGAAGGAGTTTGATCATGGTGGTCTTGCCCGCTCCGTTAAGTCCTACGACAGCCAGCTTTTCGCCGGGACGGAGCGTGAGGTTCAGATGGGACAAGGCGTATTTTTCCGACTTGGGATATCTGTAGCTGACATCGGCAAACCTGAATTCGAAAGCGTCCGTATCCGGAAGAGGTATGCAGTCCTTTTCGTCGTCAGCGGTCTCGAGATCTATGAAGGACCGGAAATCATCGGTCTCAAGACTTGCCTTTTTATAGTCGCCGAAGCGCTGCAGGAAATTGATCAAAGCACGCGCAAAGGCCAGGGAGAACGAAAGGAACATCGTAAAGTTGCCGACCGACATGTCTTTGTGCAGGACCGCGATATAGAGTACCGCGTAAATGAGCGCCTTGATCACGGTACCCGCAAAACCGGTCACAAAATTGTAGCGCAGCCAGAGTCTGTGATGATGATCCTGCCGGTCGATGAAGAACGCGTTGACTTTATTGAACCTGTCGGTCAGGAAACCGCTCAGGTCAAAGAGCCTGATATCCTTGGCATAATCGAAATCCTGAGTGACGCGCTCCATGTAATGACGTCTGCGCCATGCGCCGGAGAGCCTGTCCCAGACCTCGGCCTTGTCGACCTTGATGATATGTCTGTAATAGAGGTACTGGACCACGGTGAGTACGATCATGGCGATGATGAGCCTCGGGTCGAGAACCGTTACCGCGACAAAGGTAACGATCACGGTCAGCCCGTTTCCGCCCAGCTGCGTCATCAGGTTCATCATGCCCTCAACGCCGTTCTGGTTGTCGTTGGTAGCCTGAGAGGCGCGCTCGGCAACGTCGAGCACATCCGGTTTTTCGAGCAGCTCGTATTTCAGGGACAGCACCTTTGATATGCGCTCCGTGATCATCTGCATGCGCACGTTGATGAAGCGGTACCAGGTTTTGCTGCCCGAGAGCGTCGAACAGAAAGACAGGACAAAAGCGATCCCGCCGGCTATCGCGATGACCTTTATCAGCTCGCGCTCACCGGCCGCGCCGCTGTCGGCCTGTATGATGTCAATGACATATTTTCCGAATATTCCCCAGAAATAGGAAAATGTCGATCCGCTCACAAAGCCAAGTATCATGAGGAAAATCACCGAAGGCTGATACTGTGCCATTTTGCGGATAATGTAACGGGTATTGCTCCATATCCCGTATTCTTTGTGTAAAGGATTGTCTTTGCTCTCTTTATAGTCTCCCATCCGTATGTTTTACCCCCGTAAACATCACTTTTTGTTGACTTATCATATCATAAACTACACAAAAAGAAAAGTGTATGAAAGCAAAAAAGGGACGGCATCAAACCGTCCCTTGAACTTTAAGCACAAATGCTTATTTCTTGATGATCTTTGTGATGTGGGGATTAACTCCGTTGTACCAGTAGAGGAAGCCCTCTGCGTCGATAACATCGCCGACCTGGAGTGCCTCGACAGCCTGATATACCTCGGTGTCGTTGCCGCACAGATATGACTCAACGGTGAAGGTGTAGGTGGTGCCGCCGACCGAAACGTTGAAGTACAGATCGCTGTTGGAATCATGGGAACCGGAACCGTCCCAGTTGTAGAGGAACGCGCTGCCGTTTTCCTGAGGCTCAACCTTAAGATCCTTAAATACTACCAGCTGATTCTGCTTCTCGATGAGAGCGTCGGTGCCGAGCTCTGCGGTTACATCAACGGGTGTTGCGATGAAGCTGCCTTCCTCGATCTCGAATGAAGCGTCTGTGATCTCAACCTCACCCGACCACTGTGACTTGTAGCCTGTAACCTTGATCTTGGTGCCGGGTACAAGCTTATCGAAATCCTCCTGTGAGCAGGCCATGCTGTAGAGGAAGTAAGCGCCGTCCTCATCCTGAGTGTAAACGGTAGCTTTGTTGTCCCACCAGCTCTGCTTAGCCTGAACGTAGGTCTCTACTACAACGGGTGTGTCAAACTCTGCTGCTGCGTACTCTGCGTAAGTCATAACGCCTTCGCTCTTGCCTGTGGAAGCAGCTGCGGTATCGTCATGGCCGGTAACGGTGATCTTTGTGATGTGGGGATTAACTCCGTTGTACCAGTAGAGGAAACCCTCAGCATCGATGATATCGCCGACCTTGAGGTTCTCGACAGCCTTGTAAACATCGGTGGTATTGTCGCAAAGATACGACTCAACGGTAAATGAATAGGTGCTGCCGCCTACCGAAACATTGAAGTAAAGGTCGCTGTTGGAATCGTGTGAACCCGAGCCGTCCCATGAGTAGAGGTAAGCGCTGCCGTCCGCCTGAGGCTCGATCTTGAGGCCCTTGAAGGAAACCAATCTGTTCTGGCTGTCGATGAGAGCATCGGTGCCGAGCGCTGCGGTTACATCAACGGGTGTCGCGATGAAGCTGCCTTCCTCGATCTCGAAAGTTGCGTCAGTGATCTCAACTTCGCCGGACCACTCTGACTTGTAGCCTGTAACCTTGATCTTGGTACCGGGTACGAGCTTGTCGAAATCCTCCTGCGAGCAAGCCATGCTGTAGAGGAAGTAAGCACCGTCGGCGTCCTGTGTATAAACGGTAGCCTTGTTGTCCCACCAGCTCTGCTTGGCCTGAACATAGGTCTCTACGACAACCTGTGTGTCAAGAGCCGCTGCAGCGTACTCTGCGTAGGTCATAACGCCTTCGCTCTTCTTGGAAGGATCGTCGGCAGGGGTGGTGTCAACGGGCGCCTCAGTCGCTGTGGGTGCCGGTGTATCGGTAACTGTTGTTGAAGTGTCTGCCGCTGTGGGCGTAGGATTGTCGGATCCCTGAGGATCGTTCTTTTTGCCGCATGCCGCAAGGCTTAATACCATTGCGAGTACAAGCAGCACTGCGATCAATTTTTTCATATACATCTCTCCTTTTCGTAAACACGGTCCGCTAAAGAGCGGTCCGAAACTACGGTGACTATTATATCCCAAAACCTCAAATAATCAATCTTTTTTCTTTTTTAACTTCAGGAGGAGCGTATAAATGCCGTATCCGGCGAGCAATATCCATACCGTGCAGAGCGTGATAAGGAGCGCTTTTGAGGCCTTCGGAAGCTCTGTTTTTACAGAGGTTTCACCGTCGCCGTCCGCAGAAGCCGGAACGAGGCGGTCGAGCCTGTACAGTGAGGTGATGTCCGTCTGCAGTTTTTCCATGTATGCCGCATCGACGGTCTCTTTTCTGCGGACAGATTTCGTAACGTTCTCGATCATCTGTCCCGCAGCGTCACGGACGGAGGCCGAACCGTTGAATACGGGCGTTACGAAGGTATTTGTGATATTGTCGAGCAGGAGCCGGGTAGCTAAGATCTTGATGTCGTAATGCTCTTTGTTGTCCTCACCGGATCTTGCGAGATAATCGATGTATTTGGGGCTTTCCTGCGCCTTCGTCGTAACGGGGACATAGCCCTCGGTCTCGGCGTAGGCGGTCTGCACGTCGTTGGTCAGCATATACTGCGTAAAGAGCCAGGAAGCGAGCACCTCCTGAGGATCCTCTTTATTAAATATGCAGATCGAGGGACCCTGCGAGATCATCTTGGGGGCCGAAGGATCGCACTGGGGAATGGTGCGCACAACCGTCTCGAAATCCACGAACATATCCGCCGCGATGTCGGAAAGAGGGGCTTTTGAGCCCATCCAGGTCGAGCCCGCGGTGGAGTCGATCGCGAAGATGCACTGTCCGGCGTTCAGGAAATTGGCGGGATAGCTCGAGATCTTAAAGGTCGAGAAAGCGCCTTTTTCAACGTGGTTCTTGATCTCATAGAGGAAATCGAAGGCGGTGTCGTTGAATATGAGGATATCGCCGTCTGCGGTGGTGTAGCCCGCGTCTTTCTGCGCCAGATACTGGATCATCATGTTGTCGGTAGACTTGTAGATGAACGGGATCATGACGTTCTGGCCGTTGACCTTATAGGTGCCGTCGGCGTTTTTTGCGGTCGCGGCGTCGGAAACTTCCCAGACAAAATCCCAGGTCAGCTCGTCGGGTACCGTGTAGCCGAGCGCTTCGACGTAGGTCTTGTTGATGTAGCAGGCCTCCGTGGAGCGCATGTAGGGAAGAGCGTAGTAATGTTCGCCGATCATGCATTCCCCGAGGAACTTCGGGACTATCTCCTTGCGTGTGGGGCCGTCGAAATTAACCTCGCTGCCGCCGAGTCCGTATTTTTTGTCGTCCATTACCGCATCGAGCGGAACCACGGTGTTCTCGCCGGTCAGATACGTCGCGATGTGGTCGGGATAGGTGATGCATACGTTAGGCGTGGTATTCGTGGAAATATTGGTGATGACATCGTTGTAGATCCTGCCGTAATCGGTGTAGAGGCGGATCGTAACGTGTATGTTGGGGTAGAGCGCCTCAAAATCGGAGATCGCCTTTGCGTAGATGTCGGTCTGGGTCTTGTTCGTGTCGTTTTTGGCCCAGAAGGTGATCTCGTAATCCCGCGAAGTATCGAATTCGTCGGGGAGGGTGAACTCATTGCGCTCCCTGGTCCCGTGGCAGCCGGTAAGTGCTGTCATGCACAGGCCAAGAATAAATACGCAGCAGAGGAGCTTCTTAAAGGAGAACAAGATGCGGCGTAAGACGCCGGTATCACTTCTTTTTCCGGAATTGATCATCCCTTTGTACCTCCTCTCGAAACGCCCGCCATGATCTTTTTGCGGAAGATCAGGAAGAGCACGATCAAAGGCAGCGAAATGACTACGACCGCAGCCATCATCGCGGGAATGTTCTCGCGGCCGAAGCCGTTCTCGCGGATCTCCTGTATGCCGTTTGAAACGAGGAAATAATTCTGATCGTCGGTTACCAGACGCGGCCATACGTAGGAATTCCAGCATTCGATGACCTTGAGTATCACGATGGTCACGAGCGTGGGCTGCGAGATCGGGAGCATGACGCGGACGAGGTATTTAAAATCCGAAGTTCCGTCAACCTTTGCCGCTTTGTAGAGTTCTTCGGGGATCGCCTCGAAATTCTCTTTCAGCAGATAGATATAGAATACCGAGGTGACCGAAGGCAGGATCAGTCCGGTGAACGTGTTGCGCAGCCCCAGATCGGTGATCGTTACGTAGTTTGTGATGATGACCAGCTCGTTGGGGATCATCATGAGCGAGAGGAACAGCGCGAATACGATGTTCTTGCCCCTGAACTCCATTCTGGCAAACGCGAAAGCCGCGAGGATGATGACGACCATCATCAGCAGAGTGGTGCAGAGCGTGAAGATAAGCGTATTTGCGAAATATTTCCCGAGAGGAACCGCCGTGAACGCATCGGCGTAGTTCTGCATCGTCGGGCTGAGAGTAAAGAACTTCGGTACATACTCCGAGCTGTAGGCGCTGTAGCTTTTGACGCTGGAGAGGATCATCCAGTAAAACGGGAAGAGGACCATCAGGCCCCAGATGCCGAGGAACACGTAGATAACGGCATTCTTGACCGCTTTGCGGCGTTTGGCCTGTTTTTCGATCCGGTCGAAATTATCTTGATTGTCCATATTTCTCCAATCCTTTTAAAAAACTGTACTCTTTTTGCTGAGCAGCAGATTGATGCAGGTGATCGTGAACACTATCGCGAACAGGATGATCGCGGCCGCGGAGGCAAACGACGGATAGCCGCCGCTGTTGCCGTAGAGCATGTCGTAAACATAGCCGACGATCGTATTCATCCCGGCCGCGTTAAGATCGGTGCCGAAGAGCGCGACCTCATCGCTGTAGGCCTTGAACGCTCCGATAAAACCGGTGATCACAAGGTAAAAAATCATGGGCGCGATCATCGGGAGCGTGATCCTTCCGAATATCCTGAACGGGCGCGTGCCGTCAACCTTTGCCGCCTTGTAATAGGTCTCGTTTACCGAGGCGAGCGCGGAGGTCAGGATCAGGATCTTAAACGGGAGCACGATCCAGATGGTGTAGAAGCACATAACGAACATCTTTGCCCAGTAGGGACCGCCGATGAAATCGACTGCCTCGCCGCCGAATACCTTTATCAGGAGATTGACCATGCCGTCGGTGTAAGCGGTCTTTTTAAAGAGGATCATGAATACGAGGCCGACCGCGAGGGTATTGGTGACATACGGCAGGAAGAACACGGTCTGGAAAAGCTCGCGAAGCTTCGGGATGCTGCTGAGTCCGACGGAGATGAGCAGCGCGAAGCCGGTCGAGAGCGGTACCGTGATGATGACTATGATGAATGTATTCTTGAGAGCCTGCGTAAAATATGGATCGCGCAGGACATAGGAGTAATTGTATATTCCGGTGCCGGTATAGGTCTGCGACGCGAAATTGTAGCCCTCCTCAAAGGAATAGACTATTACGTCGATCAGCGGGTAGACCATGAACACGCCCAGAAAGAGTATGGCGGGCAGCAGGTAGAGCCAGCCCTTGAGGTTGTTTTTCATACGTTAAAGGGGATCCTTTCTTCGGTGTTACGATCAAACAGATAAACCTTTGAAGGCTTCAGGGTGAAGCGGATATCGTTCTTCGACGTGTCGACCTTAGTCTCGGAGCTGATGATCGCGCGGATCGTCTGCCCGATGAACGCGTCGTTTTCGGCGATAACGCTGGAATCCCGGCCCATTACCTCACGGCGGAGCAGACGGCAGTTCATTCTACCATTGTCGTCTACAACAAATCCCTCGGGACGGATCGCTGCATAAACCTCACGGTCCTCAACGCCCTTAACATCGAGCACGGAGTCACCGTTGATGATGAGAGAGCCGTTCTTCACACTACCCTCGAAAACGTTGATCGCGGGGGTGCCGAGGAACTTCGCGACGAACAGGTTGACCGGATCGTCATAGACCTCCTGGGGCTTGCCGATCTGCTGGAGCACACCGTCCTTCATTACGACGATCATGTCGGAGATGCTCATCGCCTCCTCCTGATCGTGCGTTACGAAAACGGTCGTGATGCCGGTCTCGTTCTGTATCCGGCGCAGCTCCTCACGGGTCTGGAGTCTGAGACGCGCGTCGAGATTCGAGAGCGGTTCGTCGAGCAGCAGGACCTTGGGCATTTTCACGAGTGCGCGGGCGATCGCGACGCGCTGCTGCTGTCCGCCCGAGAGCTCGTTGGGCTTGCGCTCCATCAGCGAGTCGATCTGTACGAGCTTTGCCGCTTCGAGCGCCTTATCCTTCATCTGCTGCTTGGTGAGCTTTTCTTCCCCGCGCAGGTTTCCGAGCGGGAACATGATATTCTGCTCAACGGTCAGATGCGGATAGAGCGCATAGTTCTGGAACACCAGACCCACGCCCCTGACTTCGGGCGGAAGTCCGGTCACATCGTCGTCGCCGAAGAATATCCTGCCTTCGGTGGGCTTTTCGAGGCCGCAGATGAGGTTGAGCGTCGTGCTCTTTCCGCAGCCGGAAGGGCCGAGAAGTCCGATGAGCTTACCGTCGGGGATCTCAAACGTGAAGTCGTTTACGGCAACGACAAAACCGCCGACCTTTTTGTTGCGATTCGGGAATTTCTTTGTCAGATGATCGAGAACTACTTTCATTTCGGGTCTGTCCTTTCGTATCTCTTTGTAATTCATTCTAGCAGATTGGCGGAGTAATTCAATTACCCGCACACCGATTTTGGGGTATTTCCGCGCGAGAAAAACAGAAATAAATGTAAATCAAGACTTATTTGAAAAAAAGTGGTATTATACTAGATACATCGATAAGTGCAGGGGCCGTAAGGACAGCCGGGCCGATGGGCAAGACGGGCAGACGGTGGGAGACGGCAGAAGCACGGAATGGAGAAAACATGGAATCCACGCTTAGAAGAACCTGGGCCGAGACGGATCTCGACGCAATAGAGTTTAATTATAAAAAGATAAGGGAGCACATCGGGCCGGACGTTAAGTTTTTAGGAGTCGTAAAGGCCGACGCCTACGGCCACGGGGCGCTGCAGGTGAGCAGGCTGCTCGAGGAGCTCGGAGCCGATTACCTCGCGGTCAGCAGCATCGACGAGGCGATGGAGCTCAGGCTCAACGGGATTACCGGCATACCGGTGCTGATCCTCGGACATACCCCGAAGGAACAGGTCGGCAGACTGATCGAGTATAATATCACGCAGGCAGTGACCTGCCGCTCGAAAGCCGTTGAGTACAGCGAAGCGGCTACAGCGGCCGGCGGTACCTTAAAGATCCACATCAAAGTGGATACCGGAATGTCACGTCTCGGATATCTGTGCGAAGGCAGGCATTATGAGACAGGTGTAGAAGGCATCTGCGAGGCATGCAATATGCCCGGACTCGATGCAGAGGGAATTTTCACTCATTTCGCTGTTTCGGATGAGCCCGGCGAGGACGCAAAGGAATATACGCTTAAACAGCTGAAGCTTTTCACGGATGTGATCGCTGCCGTAGAGGCGAAGCTCGGAAGGAGCTTTAAGCTGCGGCACTGCGCGAACACGGGAGCTACGGTCTGCTATCCCGAGGCGCTGCTCGACATGGTAAGGCCGGGACTGCTGCTCTACGGATACGGTGAGCACGCCGCGCAGCTCGGCCTGAAGCCCGCGATGACGCTAAAGACTACGGTCAGCACGATAAAGACCTATGATCCCGGCACCAGGATCAGCTACGGCGGGATCTATACTACGGAAAAGCGCACCAGGATGGGCGTGCTGCCTTACGGCTACGCGGACGGGTTTTTCAGGAGCCTTTCGAACAGATACAGCGTGATGACCGTGGAGGGGCCGGCGCCCCAGAGAGGCAAGATCTGCATGGATATGTGCATGGTCGACCTGACAGACAAAATGAAGGTGGATGTGGGTTCGGAGATTGAGGTATTCGGTCCTCATAACCCCATAGAGAAAATGGCTGAGCTTGCCGGGACCATACCTTATGAGCTCACCTGCGCTGTCAGCAAGCGTGTTCCGAGGCTGTACATCAGGCACGGCAAGGTTACGGAAAAGGAGCTTCTGCTGAGGATGTGACGGTGATCCGTCCGGTCACAGTCAGATATCCGTTTTGATAATAAGGAGGTAACGATATGGCAAAGAGTCTCGGAATAGTAGTATTCGGCGCGGTTTTTGTAGATATCAAGGGCTATCCTTCGGGAACCTATATCCCGGGAGGGCGCAACGCGGGACGCGTGGAGCAGGTACACGGTGGCGTGAGCAGGAATATAGTTGAGGATATAGCGAATGTCGAGCTGCGCCCGACTTTTGTGAGCCTCGTCGATAACGACGGCATAGGCGCGGAGGTGCTTGACAAGCTCCGCAGACATAAGGTAAATATTGAATACATGCAGAGCGTTCCGAACGGAATGGGCACATGGCTGGCCGTATTCGACCATAAGGGAGAAGTGCAGGCGGCCATCTCAAAGCGCCCCGACCTTACGCCGGTCATGACGCTTCTCGAGGAAAAGGGCGACGAGATATTTGAGAACGCGGACAGCATCGCGCTCGAGATCGATATGGACAAGGATATCGTCAAAAAGATATTCAAGCTCGCAGAGAAGCATAATAAGCGCGTTTACGCGGTCGTTTCGAACATGAGCATTGCGGCCGACCGCCGTGATTTTATCAAGAAGACCGACTGCTTTGTCTGCAACAGGCAGGAAGCGGGCATCCTGTTCATGGACAATTACGAGGACAAAACGATCGATGAGCTGAAGCAGATACTTCTGCGAAAGGTCATTTCCGCGGAGATCCCCTGCATGATAGTTACGCTCGGAGATAACGGCGCGGTCTATGCGACAGCCGACGGGCAGTGCGGCTACAGCCCCGCCCGCAAGGTTACCGCAAAGGACACGACAGGCGCGGGAGACGCGTTTTTCGCGGGAGTCACGATCGGCCTGACCTACGGCAAGACGCTGGCCAAGAGCTGCGAGATCGGAGCCCAGCTGGCGGCATCGGTTATCGTTTCGCTCGAGAATGTCTGCCCGAGATTCCTGCCCGCGGAGTTCGAGCTCGAAGCCAGAGATTAAGGAGAAAGAGATACAAATGAAAAAAGCAATATCGCTGCTGCTGGTGCTTGTGCTGATCATGGGCACGTTTTCGGGCTGCGGCAGAAAAACAGTAAAAAACTATGAAAGACCTGTGCCTTCGGAGGCTGCGGGCACGCCGACCGCGGCACCGACTGAGGAACCCGCGAAGATTCTGACGGCGCAGGAGGCATATGCGGAGTTCGTAAAAGGAAAACTCGCGGTCGAGATGACCACGGGCTATGCGGACCTCGATCCTTCGATCACATATACGATCGGCGACCTGGGGAACTTTATCAGCAGCGAGTATTTAAGCTACCGCCTGCTGCCCCAAAAGCTCGGGTCCATTTCCTGGACGCAGCTGGACTGCGGCAGCGACGGGAATCCCGAGCTTGCGGTAAGGTACATTTACACAGATGAGAATTACGGACTGGCGCCGCTCGAAGAAGTCCTGATATTCGGCTACAGGAACGATAAGATGGAGTTCGTAACGAGCCTGCGCAGCGACGCGACGAGGAGCGCGAGGCTTAACGCCGCCGGCTATATCAGCAGGACCGATACTTCGGAGCCGGATATCATCGCGATAGATTATGCGGCAGTCGGAGCGAACCTTAAGGAGAATAAGCTGTTTTCGCTGACATTCGCTTTGGGACTTCCCGAAGCGGTGATCCCCGGTGCATTTCTTCCCGAGGAGCTGACCGCGATGGCGGGTGCCCCCGGAGAAGAGACCGGTAGTATTATGCTGTCACTCTATAATTTCTCTTCGGAGGAAAGAGGCAGCAACGAATATCTTAAGCAGAACCTCTATTTCTTCACCGACGGCGATGAGGAGGTACTGCCCGATGACTCTCAGGTTAAGGGTTATGCGGACGGCGGACTCATCCTTTCCTCGCGCGCGGAGATCGAAGCAAAGGAAAATGAAGTCTGCGGCGCGGCCGGCGTCACGGATGACATCAAAAACGCAGCGGGTATTGTCTGGACCGAAGCCGACGCTGACGCCTACGAGGAGGTCAGGAGCGGGACCGACACCCAGCTCGCGCTGCTGATCAACAGCAGGGACAAGTGGTTCAAGACCGCGACGGCCGGAGACATTTTCTATGCGGTGACGGATCTGAACATGGATAACCGCCTCGAGATAATCCGCACCGAGATGAACTACAATCCCGATTCGACAGTCAACCGTTTCTGGCAGGTGAGCGCCGATTACAGGACGCTCGAGCCGATGGATTACGAGTCACAGTTTAAGCTGGCGGACGGCAGCGAGGATCCTGCCCAGCCGGCCCTCATGAATCTGGAAACGGTATACTCCTACTGGAATTTCTCATATACGGATTATTACTATGTGTTCCCGACCAGGGCCTATGATGAGAACGGCGACCGACTCCGCATGATGATGCTCGATGTCACCGATGACGGCAAGGTAAAATATGTCTGCAACCTCGGCGAATCGTCCTACAGCTATGATGACGGGGCGATGAAGTACCTCGATTTCAACGGGAATGCCTGCACCGAAGAGGAGTTTAACAGCCTCGCTTCGAGCTATTTTGATTTCGATGAGAGGACATGGATAAAGGAAACGGTCAGATTTGCTTTCGTAACGATCAAAGACGGCAGCGATCTGAACAATATGCTGGATATGCTGTATAATTCATACACGCTGATCTCGAAGGAAACTATTGAATAAAGACAGTGAAGACATGGGGACGGTTCTTCTGTCTGTCAGCATAACAGAAATGTGGGCGGCAACGCGTATTATTCTGCGTTCAGGCAGACAGAAGAACCGTCCCCATGTCTTTTGGTTTCGCTTTATTTCTCGAATTTACGGATCAGGTTCAGCTTGCCCTCTGTATACGGATGCTCGCGCAGCGGCAGGTTGCAGCGGGTTGAGCCGAAGAGCACGGTCGAGGGGTGGGTGAATTCCGCAAAGCCCCATTTGCCGTGATAAGCGCCCATGCCGGAGTGGCCGGTGCCGTTGAAGGGCACGCCCTTTACCATCATGTGAACGCAGACCTCGTTGATGCAGCCGCCGCCGTACTGCTGCGTCCGCATGGTCTTTTTGGCCCATTTCCTGTCTTTGGTGAACAGGTAGAGAGCGAGCCCGTGCTCACGCTGCGCGATCGTATCCATCAGCGCGTCGATCTTCGAATCCTCGAAAGGCACGACAGGCAGCAGGGGACAGAACAGTTCGTGCATGACGATCGGCTCGTCGATATTTACGGGATAGATCACGGTCGGGGAATAACGCAGAGTGTCCGCATTTCCCCTGCCGCCGTAAACTATGCGGTCCCTGTACTGCTCCGCTTCGTTCGAGCATTTGTCGTAAGCGCCGCGGGTGATCAGGCGGGGGTATTCTTTATTGGAGAGAGGATCGCCGATCTGCCTTTCGAACTCCTTTTTGAGCTCTTCGACAAATGCGTCCGCAACCTCCTTCGCTACAGCTATCTGGTTGATGTTGATGCATATCTGTCCCGCGTTCAGGATCTTGAAAAAAGCGATCTTGCGGGCGGCATCCTTCAGATCCGCGTCCTTGCGGACAACGGCCCAGTTGCCTGTCTCGCCGCCGAGCTCTAAGGCTACGGGGGTCAGGTACTTTGCCGCCTTCTCGAGTACATGCGATCCGACTTTTGGACTACCGGTGTAGAATATCTTGTCGAATCTCTCGTCGAGGCACATATCGGCCACATCGTGTCCACCGTCAATGACGGTCACGAATTCGGGCGGGAATGTCCGGGCGATCAGGTCGGCAACAGCCTTTGTACATGCCGATGACTTTGAGCTGCATTTGATCACGGCGGTATTGCCGCCCGAGATAGCGGCGACCAGCACGCCGAGCGAAAGCATGATCGGGAAATTAAAGGGGCTGATGATGAGGGAAACGCCGTAGGGCATTTTGTAAACCTTGGTGAAAATGCTCGGGAAGCAGGCGAATCCGCTGAAATGCGTTTCAGGACGTGCCCATTTCGAGAGTCCGTGCACGGTCTCGTTCGCCTCCATGATAACGGGACCGATGTCGCAGAAATACGCCTCCGCGCTGCTCCTGCCGAGATCCTGCGCCAGAGCCTTCTCGAGCTCCTCATGGTTCGCTTCGAGCGCCGCGGCGAGTTTTTTGAGCTGCTGCTTGCGCCAGCCGATGTCGAGAGTCGTGCCGGTACGGAAAAAGGCGCGCTGCTTTTCCACGATCGAATGTATCTTTTCCTGGGTGATATCTGCCATAATGTCTCCTCTTGCCCTGCCGTTTTCCGACCGGACCTTGTGTTTTAAACAGATTATACACCAAATGCGTGCGCCGGTGGATAAAGAAATCCTAAAATCCCCTAAAGAAAGACTAAATCCGGCCCGGTCCCCGTAATGCTTTACATATGGGAGTGATTTCTGTTAGAATACGATTAAGTATGAGGTTTTTTAGGGGTATATCGGGAGTATTGAAATGAATTTAAAAAAAATGAAGAAAAACGCCCGAGGAGTGCTGAAAAAGCACTACTGGCTGTTTGTAATGGTCTGTCTGTTCGCCTCGATGATCGGCGTTGACAATACGGACGCCTTCGCTCGGCTGCGTTCCGCGCTCAACGTGAGCGTGGACGTGAGGAACGATGTGATCTACAACAGCGAGGCGGGTCTTGCGGATATTTATTATTACGTGTTCGGGGACGAGGAAGAGCCCGACACTTACGGAACCGGCAAATACAAAAAGATCGGTCCCGTGGAGCTCGGAAGGGCGGACGGAGTATTCGCAAAGACGATCAACGGCATAACATCCGGCAGTTTTCTCGTAAGGCTGTTCTATATCATCAATTCCTTTGCGCGTTCGGAGAGCGCGGCGGTGGTCATATTCCTTGCGGTCATTATCCTTGCAGCATTTTTTGTATGGTTCTTTATATGCCGCGTGGTAATGGTCATATCACGAAGGCTGTTTCTTGAGAGCAGGCTGTATGCGGTGATCCCTCCGGGACGCATCTCGTTCCTGATCCGCGTGAGGAAATGGTTCCATGTAGCGGTGATACTGATGTGCTCGTTCTTCGTGCAGCTGGCCTGGTGGTTTACGATAGCGGGAGGTTTCATCTCCTATTACGCGTATATCCTGGTGCCTTACATCGCGGCCGAGAATCCGGACATCCCGGCAAAGGAAGCGCTCAGGCTCTCGAAGACCATGATGAAGGGCCGCAAATGGAAGCTTTTCTGCATGCATCTGAGCTTTATCGGCTGGAAGCTGCTCGGCCTCGTGACGCTGGGACTTCTCGATACGTTCTATACGGTTCCGTACATGACCGCATTTTTCGGTGAGTTCTATGCGGCGCGGCGCGCTGAAGCCATAGAGGAAAAGCTCCCCGGATATGAGTTCTTAAACGACAGATATCTGTTTGAATACGCGGAGCAGGAGACACTCTACGGCGCGTATGCGGATATGCTGACCGACGCGAATGTCGTGGAGCAGCCGGGCGCCAGAAGCAGGATCGGGGAATTCTTCGCGAGCGTGTTCGGCATCGTGCTGAAGACCTCAAAGAGGGAACAGGCATGGTGCGAATATGAGGAAGACCAGATCCGCAGACATACCATCGAAAAGGTCATGCAGTACGAGGCGTACCCGCGCAGGCTCTTTACGCTGCCCGAGAAGAACATTTCGGTCAGACCGGAGAATCTGCATTATATCAGGCATTATTCGCTGAGCTCGATAGTGATCATGTTCTTCGCTTTTTCGTTCGTCGGCTGGATATGGGAGGTTTCGATCCATCTGGTCGAGGACGGCATGTTCGTGAACAGGGGCGTCATGCACGGACCGTGGCTGCCGATCTACGGCTCGGGAGCGCTGATGATACTGATCGTGCTGAACAGGTTCAGGAAGAACCCGTGGCTGGAGTTTCTGCTCGCGATCGTTCTCTGCGGAGTCGTGGAGTACTTCACCTCGTGGCTGCTCGAGGTCAATCACGGCGGCACGAAATGGTGGGATTATACGGGTTATTTCATTAACATAAACGGCAGGATATGCGCCGAAGGACTGCTGGTTTTCGGCATAGGGGGAATGGCGGTCGTTTACTTTTTGGGGCCGCTCCTCGACAATGTGCTGAGGCGCATCAGGGGAAGATACATTTTCCCGCTGTGCGCGATACTCGTTATCGCGTTCGTGATCGATATGATCTACTCGCATTACTATCCGAATATGGGAGTGGGGATCACGGATTACGGAGCGAAAAAAATTATTGATATAGTTGGTTATTTGTAATAAAATGAGCGAAAAGTCAACAAAGGAGATAACAGGCTATGGCTGAAGAGATCATCAGAGAAACGGAAGAGGTATCGGAGAATACCAATTTCATCTACAACTTCATCAAGGAGGATATTGCCGAAGGCGGACAGTTCGCGGGCAAGACCGTGCATACGAGATTTCCTCCGGAGCCTAACGGATATCTGCATATCGGTCACTGCAAGGCGCTGTGCATCGATTTCGGAATGGCCGAGAAGTTCGGCGGCATCTGCAATCTCCGTATGGATGACACGAACCCCGCAAAAGAGGATACCGAGTACGTTGTGAATATCCAGCAGGATATCCACTGGCTCGGCTTCGACTGGGGAGACCGTTTCTTCTACGGTTCGGATTATTTTGACAAGGACTACGAGTTCGCGATCGAGCTGATCAAAAAGGGTCTGGCTTATGTCTGCGAGCTGACTCCCGAGCAGTTCAAGGAGTACAGGGGAGACACCTCGACTCCCGCAAAGTCGCCTTACCGCGACAGACCCATCGAGGAGAACCTCGCGCTGTTTGAAAAAATGAAGAACGGCGAGGTAGAGGAAGGCAAGATGACGCTCCGCGCGAAGATCGATCTCGCGAGCGGCAATTTCAATATGCGCGATCCCGTTATCTACAGGATAAAATATATCAATCATCACCGTCAGGGAACCAAGTGGTGCATTTTCCCGATGTACGATTTTGCGCATCCCATCCAGGACGCGCTCGAGGGCATCACTCATTCGCTCTGCTCTCTGGAGTACGAGGACCACAGACCGCTCTACGACTGGGTTGTGAATAACGTTTCGATACCTTTCCACAAGCCCAGACAGATCGAGTTCGCGCGCCTCGGCATCGACCACACCGTAATGAGCAAGAGAAAGCTGCGCCAGCTGGTCGAGGAGAAATACGTTTCAGGCTGGGACGATCCCAGAATGCCTACGCTTTGCGGTCTGCGCCGCAGAGGCTACACCGCGAAGTCGATCAGGAATTTCTGCGAGACTATCGGTGTCAGCAAGAGCCCGAACGTTATCGAGTTCGCGGTGCTCGAGAGATGTTTGAGGGACGACCTTAACCTTACCGCCGAGCGTACGATGGCGGTCATTCATCCCGTTAAGCTTACGGTCACGAATTATCCCGAGGGGCAGACCGAGGAGTTCGAGGTTGAGAACAATCCCGCGGTCGAGGGTTCCGGCACACACAAGATCACATTCTCACGCCATCTGTGGATGGAGGAGGATGACTTCATGGAGGAGCCGATCCCGAAGTACAAGAGGATGTTCCCCGGCAACGAGGTCCGCTTAAAGGGCGCTTATCTCGTTACCTGCACGGGCTGCCGCAAGGATGAGAACGGCAATGTTGTCGAGGTATTCTGTGAGTACGATCCCGAATCGCGCGGCGGAGATCCCGCGGACGGACGCAAGGTCAAGGGAGCCACGATCCACTGGGTTGACGAGGCTTCATGCGTGGACGCGGAGGTTCGTCTCTACGACAATCTCTTCAGCGATCCCGAGCCCGACGGTCCCGACAAGAATTTCCTTGAGGCGCTGAATCCCGAGAGCCTGACAGTCCTTACGGGCTGCAAGGTCGAAAAGGCCATGGTCGACATCGCGAAGGAGTTCGATAAGGCCGAGAACCGCACAGGCATCAACGCGCCGACGTTCCAGTTCATGCGCATAGGCTTCTTCTGCATGGATAACCGTGACAGCAGCGCGGATCATCTGGTATTCAACAGAAGCGTATCCTTAAAGGACAGCTTCAAAAAATAATGATAAACAGCGAGTTCGATATTGCGAAAATGGGGAGGGGAGCAGGCACTTTGTGCTTTGTTTCGTGCGCCCATGATATCGGACCCGCTGATTCTTTTATATTAAAAAGGCACTGAAAAGCGGTGTAAGGGAAGGATAACAATGTCAGAAAAAGAGAACAGGATCGATCTGCTGCGTGACAGGATCGAGCAGATCGACGGGGATATGGCGGCGCTTTTCGAGAAGAGGATGGCGTGCGCCGCACAGATAGCAGCATATAAGCGTGAGATGGGCCTTCCGATACTCGATAAGGGCAGGGAAAAGGTTCTGATCGAGCGCAATTCGAAAAAGCTTTCGAACCGCGAGTTTGAGCCGTATTACCGCGAGTTCCTGACAGGCATGATGGATATTTCCAAGAAATACCAGCACCGCCTTTCGGAAGGACTGCGCGTGGCATACAGCGGGATCGAGGGCTCTTTTGCGAGCATCTGCACCGGCAGGCTGTTCCCCGAGGCGGAGAGGATCCCGCATAAGTGCTTTGCAGATGCGTATCACGCCGTGAGCGCGGGAGAGTGTGACCTGGCCGTGCTGCCCATCGAGAACAGTTTTGCGGGCGAGGTCGGGCAGGTTGCGGACCTGATGTTTGACGGAGACCTGTTTATCAACGGAGTTTACGAACTGCCCGTTTCACAGTGCCTGCTGGGCGTTCCCGGAGCGACTGCGGATTCGATAAAGACAGTGATCAGCCATCCCCAGGCGCTCGACCAGTGCGCGGGATTCATCAGAAAGCACGGATATGAGGTGATCGCGGCCGAGAATACGGCCAGAGCGGCAAAGCAGGTCGCCGACAGGGGCGACATTACGGTCGGATCGATCGCGTCGAGTGAGAATGCCGAGCTGTACGGGCTCAGCATCATCGATCACGATATAAACGAGAGTGCGCAGAACACCACGCGGTTCGCGGTTTTCTCAAAGAGCGCCGATTCGATGAAAAATGACGACGAATACAGCACGTTCATCCTGATGTTCACTATCAGGAACGAGGCAGGCACGCTGGCCGAGACGCTGTCGATCCTCGGCAGATACGGCTACAGCATGCGCGTTATCAGGAGCCGGCCGTTAAAGGACAGCAACTGGCAGTATTATTTCTACACCGAGGTTGAGGGGCGACTGAGTTCCGAAAACGGAGAAAAGATGCTGGCGGACCTGAAAAAAAACTGTGAGTTTTTCAAGATACTGGGAACATATAAGCCCGGAATGCGCGTGTGAGCGCCGTTCGGGCCGGTGAAAGGCGGTAAGTGAGTGGAGACGATCAGAGTTAATATACCGGGACATGAATACGACATCCGGATCGAGCGCGGGATACTGAAAAGGATCGGCGAAGAGTGCGACTTAAGCCGCCGTGTGCTGGTCGTGACCGATAAGGGTGTTCCGGGAGAATATGCCGAAACGGTTGCCGCCCGGGCAAAGCAGGCGGTCATCGCTGTGCTCGACGGAGGAGAAGAAGGCAAGACTCTCGATGCGTTTGCCAAACTGCAGCAGACCATGCTGGACAACGGATTTTCACGCAGGGACTGCGTTGTCGCGGTCGGCGGCGGAGTCGTGGGCGACGTTGCGGCATTCGCTGCGTCCTGCTACATGAGGGGGATCGATTTTTACAATGTTCCGACGACAGTGCTCTCACAGGTGGATTCCTCGATCGGCGGCAAGACAGGCGTGAATTTCGGAGGCGTCAAAAATATCGTCGGGAGCTTTTACCAGCCCTCGAAGGTGATCATAGATCCCGAGGTGCTCTCATCTCTCGACCGCAGGCAGCAGGCGAACGGCTTTGCGGAGGCGGTCAAGATGGCGCTCACGTTCGACGCAAAACTGTTTGAGGACATAGAGGCGATGGAAGCGTCCGACGACATGATGCCGTACATCGTCAGGGCCATAGATATCAAGAGACGCGTTGTCGAAAAGGACGAAAAAGAGGCGGGACTCCGCAAAGTCCTTAATTTCGGACACACATTGGGACACGGGATCGAGGTTTCGTGCGGCGGCGCCCTGCTGCACGGCGAATGCGTGGCAGCGGGCATGACGGCGATGTGCGCGCCCGAAGTGAGAAAAAGACTCTGCGCCGTGCTTGAAAAGTTCGGCCTGCCTGAGTCGGCCGGTTTTGATATCGAACATGCAGCAGCGGCCGTATCGCATGATAAAAAAGGCAACGGCAGAGTGATATCCTCGATATATGTGCCTGAGGTCGGCAGCTATGAGATCAGGGACATGTCGCCCGAAGAGGCAAGAGAGAGGCTGGAGCTGATACTGCGCGGATAGATCCGCTGTAAGGCAGGCAGCCTTCAAGGAAGAACCTGCGGGCCGGCAGAGCGTTTCGGCCCGGAATGCGGAAAGTACCGGAGAAACGGGAGAATACGATGAAAAACAGCTTTGGACAAAATATGCAGATAACCCTGTTCGGCGAGAGCCACGGGCCTTACATCGGAGCGGTGCTGGACGGACTCGCGCCGGGACTCGCTGTGGATGAGGGCTTTATAGCGTCGCAGCTGACGCTTCGCAGGCCGGCGGGCAAGATTTCCACGGCACGTGTCGAGGCGGATGAATTCATCATCGCGAGCGGGGTATTTAACGGGAAAACTACGGGTACGCCCCTGTGCATACTGATCCCGAATACGGCGCAGCACAGCACGGACTACGAGAACGCGCCGAGGATCGCGAGACCCGGGCATGCGGATTACACAGCGCAGTGCAAGTACCACGGCTGCGAGGATTTTCGCGGGGGCGGGCATTTCAGCGGCAGGATCACCGCAGCGCTGGTCGCGGCGGGAGCGGTCGTCATCCCCGCGCTTAAGGCAAAAGGCATAAAGCTCGGCACGCATATCGCGAGCCTGCACAGGATAGAGGACAGGGCATTCGGGGATATCGACAAAGATATCGAGACGCTCAACGCTTCCGCATTCGCGGTGCTCGACCCGGATGCGGCAGAAAGTATGAAACGGGCCGCGGAGGCTGCGGCAGAAGCCGGCGACAGCGTGGGCGGCGTGCTGGAGACTGCGGTGACGGGACTTCCCGCAGGAGTCGGTGAGCCCTGGTTCGATACGCTCGAAGGCGTTCTCTCACATGCTCTCTACAGCATCCCCGCCGTCAAGGGCGTGCAGTTCGGCGCGGGCTTTGATCTGGCGGACGGTTTCGGCAGCGAGTATAACGACCCCCTGCGCAATGAAGGCGGCAGGATCGTCACGCTTACAAACAACAACGGCGGAGTAAACGGCGGCATCACGAACGGCATGCCCGTGCTGTTCAGATGCGCGGTGAAGCCCACGCCATCGATATATTCGGAGCAAAAGAGCATAGACCTGAAAACGCTCGAGAACGCGGACCTGCAGATAAAGGGCAGACACGATCCGTCGATCATCCACCGCGCGAGAGTCGTGGTTGACAGCATGACAGCGCTCGTGCTGTACGATGTGCTGAGCGGCAGGTTCGGCACGGACTGGTTTTACGGGATGAGGGCTGACTGAATCACCGACCGGGGCGGGCCGGTAAGAACCGGGGCAAAAGAGGGAAAATGAAATGAAGTACGGATTGATCGGAGAGAAGCTCGGACACAGTATTTCCGCCGAGATACACGGCAGGATCGGACTTTATCCGTATGAGCTGTGTGAGATACCGCAGAACGGGCTCGATGCGTTCATGCGGGCGAAGGATTTTTGCGGGATCAATGTGACGATCCCCTACAAGGAAAGAGTGATACCGTATCTCGATCACGTGGATGAGCGGGCTGCGGCTATAGGCGCGGTCAATACGGTCGTGAACCGGGACGGTGTGCTGTACGGGTACAATACGGATTACACGGGACTTAAGAACCTGATGCTCAGTGAGGGACACGACTACAGCGGTAGTACAATCCTGATATTCGGCACCGGCGGCACCTCAAAAACAGCGCGCGCGGTGTGCGCCGATCTCGGAGCGGCGGTGATCAAAAATGTCAGCCGCAGCGGAAAGGACGGCGCGATAACCTACGAGGAGGCATACTCAGGGTTTAAGGGTGCGGATTATATAATAAATGCGACTCCCGTCGGAATGTTTCCGAAGACGGACGCAGCGCCTGCGGATATAAGCGGATTTACGGCGCTCAAAGGCGTTATCGATGTGATCGCGAATCCGCGCGAGACTTTGCTCATGCGCCGGGCGAGAGAGCGGGGCATACCCGCGGCCGGAGGCTTGAGGATGCTGGTGCGCCAGGCGGTGGCGGCGGCGGAGTATTTCTCGGGACAGACGATAGATGAGGAAAGAGCCGAGGAGATAACGCGGTATTTCTTAGAGAAGGATTGATCCTGCCAAGGTCCGGCAAAGCGGCATCGGACCGACAGGACAGAGTTTATGCGGAAGACAGAATGCGGAACGGAGGAGCTATGAAAATAAAGGTTATCAACGGGCCGAACCTTAACATGCTCGGCATCAGGGAGCCCGGGATATACGGGAGCGAGAGCTACGGCGCTCTGTGCGCGATGATAAACGAGCACTGCGAAAAGCTCGGTATAGAGGTCGAGCTGCAGCAGAGCAACCATGAGGGCGATCTCGTGGATTATATACAGCAGTCTTACGGCTGCATCGACGGCATAGTGATCAACCCCGGAGCATATACGCACACGAGCATCGCGATACTCGACGCGGCCAAGGCGGTCGGCATCCCGATGATAGAGGTACATATCTCGGATGTGGCGAGCCGCGAGGATTTCCGTCAGGTCAGCTATATTCGCGCGGCCTGTGAGAAAACGATCACCGGTCACGGCCTGCAGGGCTATATCGAGGCGATCGACTTTCTGTTTGAGAAATATGGGAAATAATACCTGCCGGGTTTGAGAGAAAATGATCCGGAAAATGATACATAAGATTTATTGATAGTGGAGATAAGATGAATTTATACATCGGCAGATCAACGGCACGCGGAACGGTTACCGCGCCGCCGTCGAAGAGCATGGCGCACAGACATATCATCTGCGCGGCACTGGCAGAAGGAAAGAGCACGATCCGCAACGTAGACCTGTCACAGGATATCGCGGCAACTCTCGACTGCATCAGGGCACTCGGCGCGAAGGCAGAGGTCCGCGGCGATGAGGTTGAGATCGTGGGAGCAGGCGATATCTCTGCCTGCGGGCAGGCAGGCTGCGATGACCCGGATGTGACCGGTAAGAACGCCGGAACGGGCTCCTGTGTCGATTTTCCGTGCCGAGAGAGCGGGAGCACGATGCGTTTTTTCATGGCGCTCGCGATGCTCACGGGCAGGCCTTCGAGGTTTTTCGGCAGTGAGACGCTGCGCTCGCGGCCCTTCGGGATATATGAGGACATCTGCGCACAGTGCGGCATAGAGTTTAATAAGGCGGCGGACCATATATTTGTCGAAGGCAGGCTGAAGCCGCAGACATATGAGATGCCCGGCAATGTCAGCAGCCAGTTCGTGACGGGACTCATGTTCGCGCTGCCGCTGCTGGATGGAGACAGCACGATAAAGCTCATTCCTCCGGTTGAGAGCAGGTCCTACATATTGCTCACGATCAGCGCACTCGCAAAGGCGGGAGTAAAAGTGATCGAAAAGAGTGAGACCGAGTACCTGATCCCCGGCGGGCAGAAATACAGACCCGTCGACATAGCCGTTGAAGGAGACTATTCGAACGCGGCATTTCTCGATGCGTTCAATTATATCGGCGGTGATGTGAGAGTCGAAGGGCTCGACTGCGATTCCCTGCAGGGAGACCGCGTGTACAGAGAGTATTTCGAGGCGCTCAAAGACGGAGCGGCAGCAGCGGATATCTCGGACTGCCCCGATCTCGGGCCGGTGCTGTTTGCGGTTGCGGCTGCGAACAGGGGAGGCACATTTACGGGCACAAGGCGGCTTAAGATAAAGGAGAGCGACCGCGGACGCGTGATGTGCGAGGAGCTGGCAAAGTTCGGCATTGAGACCGAACAGGGCGAGGACCGGATCGTCATAAAGGACGGCGGGCTTAAAAAGCCGGATACGGCTGTTTTCGGGCACAACGATCACAGGATAGTCATGTCGGCGGCACTGCTCCTGAGCCTTACAGGCGGAGAGCTGGATGGTGCTGAGGCCGTTTCGAAAAGCTATCCGGGATTTTTTGAGGATATCGCGTCGCTCGGGATCGATATTGCCCGGCGCTGACAGGTGAGAATGTAAAAAATGATCCTTAACGGGAGACGGAACAATGGAATGGATAATTAAGAAAAAGATACTGATCGTCGGACTCGGACTGATCGGAGGCAGCTATGCGAAGGCTCTGACCCGATTCGGATACACGGTGCTCGCGATCGACACCGACGCGGAGGCGATCCGTTTTGCGAAGGAAAACGGAATTATCGACGAGGGCGCGACGGACGCGGACCCGAAGCTCATCGGTGAGGCGGACTGCATCATCATGGCGCTGTACCCGAGGATAATCACCGACTGGATCCGTGACAACCAGAAGTATTTTAAGAGCGGGATCAGGATCACCGACGTTACCGGCATCAAGAGTGCCGTGGTCTACGATATCCAGGCGATCTTAAGACCCGACGCCGAGTTTATCGCGGCGCATCCGATGGCGGGACGCGAGCTCTCGGGCGTGGCATACAGTGACGACAGAATATTCCGCGACGCGAACTTTATCGTTGTTCCGACCGATAAGAATACGCCCGGCAGCATCGAGTGGTGCGAGAATCTGGGCAGGATACTCGGGTTTAACCGTGTGGCGGTCTTAAGCCCCGAGGAGCACGACGAGATGATCGCGTTCGTTTCGCAGCTGACGCACTGCATAGCCGTGGCGCTCATGACCTGCAATGACAACGAGCATCTGAGCGAGTATACGGGCGACTCGTTCCGCGACCTTACCAGGATCGCGCATATCAACGAGAAAATGTGGAGCGAGCTGTTCTTTATGAACAAGGAGCCTCTGCTGCGCGAGATGAACCGTTTTATCGATGAGCTGACACAGATCAGGACGCTGATCGAGAACGATGACGCCGAGGGACTCAAGGAAAAAATGAAGCTTTCCACCAAACGGCGCGAGAGATTTGACAGAAAATAAGCTGTGCATTATTGCGGCATCTGTGATATTCTGATAAAGAATCGAGGAAAAATACATGAAAGTTGAATTCATAAAGCAGCTGGCCATCCCGGCAGAGATCAAGGAAATGTACCCCCTGACCGGCAAGATGGCGGAGATCGTTGCGACAAAGAGAGCGCAGCTCGAAGCGGTTTTCTCAGGCAGGAGCGACAAGCTGATCCTGATCATCGGACCCTGCTCGGCGGACAATGAGGAGAGCGTTATCGACTATATTTCCCGCCTCACTCCGATCCAGGAGGAAGTTAAGGACAAACTTCTCATTATACCGAGGATCTACACGAATAAGCCAAGGACCACCGGCGAGGGCTACAAGGGCATGCTCCATCAGCCGAACCCGCACGAAAAGACCGACCTGTTCAAGGGTCTGATCGCGACCAGGCATCTGCACATGAGAGCGATCAGCGACACGGGCTTCGCATGCGCGGACGAGATGCTCTACCCCGAGAATTATCAGTATCTTGACGATCTGCTCGCGTATGTCGCGGTCGGCGCGCGTTCGGTCGAGGACCAGCAGCACAGGCTCACGGCCAGCGGCATAGATACACCGGTAGGCATGAAGAACCCTACCAGCGGTGACTACAGCGTTATGCTGAACGGCATCATGGCGGCGCAGCATCCGCACACATTTATCTACAGAGGCTGGGAGGTACGCTCCGACGGCAATCCTTACGCCCATGCGATCCTTCGCGGATATACGAACAAGCACGGCGAGCCTCAGCCCAACTATCATTATGAGGACCTGATCAGACTCTGCAATGCGTTTGATGAGAGAAATCTTAAGAATCCCGCGGTCATCGTCGACACGAACCATTCGAATTCGGGCAAGAATCCTTTCGAGCAGCCCAGGATCATCAACGAGGTGCTCAATTCGGCAAAGCATGACGAGAGAGTCAAAAAGATCATGAAGGGCTTCATGGTCGAGAGCTATATCGAGGACGGCAATCAGAGCGTGGACGGCGGCGTATACGGCAAATCCATCACCGATGCCTGCCTCGGATGGGACAAGACAAAGCGGCTTATCGACAATATAATGTCGGTACTGTAAGGCTTTGATGGGGGACAATAATGGCAGATTTTATAGAGATCTTAAAAGCGATACTGTTCGGTATCGTAGAGGGCGTGACCGAGTGGCTGCCGATCAGCAGCACCGGGCACATGATCCTCTTAAACGAGTTTGTTAAGCTCAAGGTTTCCGATGATTTTTACAGCATGTTCGAGGTGGTGATCCAGCTCGGCGCGATCATGGCGGTCGTTGTGCTTTTCTGGAAGCGGCTCTGGCCCTTCGGGAAAAAGGACAACGCAAAACCGCTTTCCGAAAAAGGCATCGGCAGCTATATCAAGACCGACATCTTTGTGATGTGGTTCCACATTCTGGTTTCGTGCGTTCCCGCGGCGATAATAGGCATACTGTTCGACGACCTGTTCGAAGAGCTGTTTTATAATTATACGACCGTTGCTATCATGCTGATCGTGTTCGGCGTGGCATTTATCGTTATCGAGAATCTCAACGCGAACAGGACACCTAGGATCGACGCGGTGGCGGACATCACTTACACCACGGCGCTGCTGATCGGTATTTTCCAGGTCATCGCGGCAGTATTCCCCGGCACCTCCCGTTCGGGAGCGACTATCGTCGGCGCGCTGCTGATCGGCGTTTCGAGGACGGTTGCGGCGGAATACACATTTTTCCTCGCGGTGCCCGTTATGCTGGGCGCGAGCTTGCTCAAGCTCGTTAAGTTCGGTCTTCATTTTACCTCTGCGGAGGCAGTTATCCTGGCGGTAGGCATGATCGTGGCGTTCATCGTATCGATGATCGTGATCAGGCTTCTGCTCGGATATATCAGAAAGCACGATTTCAAGCCGTTCGGCTGGTACAGGATCGTGCTCGGCGCGGCAGTGCTTGCTTACGGGCTTTTTGCGGCCTGATAAAATAATGTACAGGAGGGAAAGAAATGGCAGTTAACAGCATCGATGCGGAAGACGATCAGTTCGCGTACCGCTACGACACACAGCTTCTGATCGACAGAAGGGACAAAGATCTCGACGAGGACGAGATCGCGGATTACATCACGGAGAATTTCGAGGGGAACAGCCTTATCGCGGCCGGCGACGAGGATATGGTAAAGATCCATTTCCATACGAACGAGCCCTGGAAGCTCCTCGAGTACTGCAGTAAAGTCGGCGAGATCTATGACATTGTCGTAGAGGATATGATCAGACAGTCAAACGGTCTTCACGGCTGAAAAAGTCAAAATAACACATGCTCAGATCATCGGCGCGCAAGATTTGCTCTTTACTTGCGCGTCTTTTTATGCTAGAATACGCGACTGAGTGGGCCTGATCCCGAGTGGCAGGGGCGGGCATATGAAATAAGCAATGAAAAAGGAGAGTACCAAAATGGATGTTTCACCGCTTCAGAAAGCAAGATATGAGTATAATCCGAAGCTTCCCGGAATGCTCAGAAACGGAATCGCAGATATCTGCGTAAGCGAAGGCGAAGCAACACAGAGCGTTGCCGATCAGGACAAGATCAAAGCACTTTTCCCCAACACCTACGGCAAAAAAGAGATCACCTTTGCAAAGGGAACCAACACTTCCGCTGCAAAGAAGCAGGTTGTCGGAGTTATCCTTTCCGGCGGACAGGCACCCGGAGGACACAACGTTATCTCGGGTCTCTACGATGCGTTAAAGGCTACCGATAAGAGCAATGTCCTTCTCGGATTCAAGGGCGGCCCCAGCGGACTTATCGACGACGATTACATCGAGTTTACCGACTCATTCATCAATGAATACAGAAATACCGGCGGTTTCGATATCATCGGTTCTGGCAGAACAAAGCTCGAGACCGAGGAGCAGTTCAAGATCGTTACCGAGGTTGCGAAGAAGCACGGTCTGACCGCCATCGTTATCATCGGCGGTGACGATTCGAACACCAATGCCGCTGTTCTTGCCGAGTACATGGCTGCGCACAACACCGGCGTACAGGTTATCGGATGCCCCAAGACCATCGACGGCGACTTAAAGAACGAGGATATCGAGGCTTCGTTCGGTTTCGATACCGCTACCAAGACCTACAGCGGACTGATCGGAAATATCGAGAGAGACGCAAATTCCGCAAAGAAGTACTGGCACTTCATCAAGGTTATGGGCCGTTCGGCTTCTCACGTTGCGCTTGAGTGCGCTCTTGAGACCCAGCCCAACATCTGCCTTATCGGCGAGGAAGTTGCGGCCAAGAAGATGTCTCTTGCTCAGATCACAAATTACATTGCTGATTCCGTTGAGAAGAGAGCGGCTAACGGCGATCATTTCGGCGTAGCCATCATTCCCGAGGGTATCGTAGAGTTCGTTCCCGAGTTCTCGGCTCTTATCGCTGAGATCAACGAGCTCCTTGCGGGCAAGAAGACCGAGGAGTTCAACGCTCTTCCTTCATGGGACGAGAAGTACGCGTTCATCAAGAAGGGCCTCAGCGCAGACGCTATGGCTGTATTTGATATCCTTCCCCAGGGCATCCAGCAGCAGCTCTTCCTCGAGAGAGATCCTCACGGCAACGTACAGGTTTCCCTCATCGAGTCTGAGAAGCTTTTTGCCGAGATGGTAGGCACTGAGCTCGAGAAGAGAAAGGCAGCCGGCACCTTCAAGGGCAAGTTCGGAACACAGCATCATTTCTTCGGATACGAAGGCAGATGCGCATTCCCTTCGAACTTCGACGCAGACTACTGCTACTCGCTCGGTTACAACGCATTCATGCTGATCCAGTACGGCTACACCGGATACCTCTCGAAGGTTTCCAACATCTCGAAGCCCGCTGAGCAGTGGGTTGCAGGCGGTATGCCCATCACCAAGATGATGAACATCGAGAGACGCAACGGCGAGGACAAGCCCGTTATCCGCAAGGCTCTCGTAGAGCTCGACGGCAAGCCCTTCAAGTACTTCGAGGCACACAGAGAGCAGTGGGCCGTTGAGACTTGCTTCACCTATCCCGGTGCCATCCAGTACTTCGGACCTTCGGAGGTCTGCGACCTCACCACCAGGACTCTGGCTCTGGAGAAGGGCTGAGAAATCCTTTAAATACAGACCAAGTTACGGCGGTGGCTGCAACGAGACATTTTTTTCAAAACGAAACCGTTTGATTGTTTTGAAAAAAATACTCTGCGCGCCACCGCCTGTTTTCGGCAAGGAATAAAACTTTGCTGTCACCGCCTTGTATTTTGATAATTGCAAAAAACGGCAGCCCACACCTGTATTTCAGTGTGAGACGAAAAAGGAAAACGAATTTCTCTCAATGCACTCTATCTCGAGCTCGGGAGTTGTGGTATACTTGGAAGCAGACAGATTGGTCGGGTCCGATGGAGTTTTAATATGAGGGACGGCCGGTTGCAGAGAGAAAATACGGAGGTGTTTTTATGGGTGCACAGGAAGTATATGAGAGTTGGCTGAAGAATCTGGACAAGGCGAATCCGCTGTATAAGGAGCTTGAGGCCATTAAAGACAATGAGGCTGAGATCACGGAGCGATTCTACCGTGAGATAGAGTTCGGAACCGCGGGTCTGCGCGGCATCTGCGGCGCGGGAACAAACCGCATGAACGAGCTGACCGTGGGACGCGCGACACAGGGTATCGCAAATTACATCAATAAATCGGGCGAGGACGCCTCCAGAGGCGTGGCGATCGCGTATGACTGCAGACATTTCTCGAAGGAGTTCTCGGAGCTCGCGGCGGAGATTCTGGCAGGCAGCGGGATCAAGGCTTATATCTTCCCTTCGCTCCGGCCCACACCCGAGCTTTCATATGCGGTCAGGAAACTGAACGCGGTGGCGGGCATCAACATGACCGCCAGCCATAATCCCAAGGAATACAACGGCTACAAGGTTTACTGGGCGGACGGCGCGCAGATCTCGGGCAAGGTTTCGGACGGCATGCTGGCAGAGATCCAGGCACTCGACATGTTTGATGAGTTTAAGCGCGTTCCGTTAAAGGACGCTGTAGCGAACGGTACGATCGTTATGCTCGGTGAGGAGATGGACAGGGATTATCTGGACTATGTAAAGGGTCTGGCGATCCGCGACGACAGTGAGCTCGATCTGGGCGTTTCGGTTGTCTATACGCCGCTTAACGGAGCCGGCAGCATCCCGATGATGCAGGCGGCTGCGGATCGCGGATTTAAGAATTTCACCATAGTTCCCGAGCAGAAGGATCCCGATCCCGATTTCAAGTCTGTTCCGTTCCCGAACCCGGAGAACCCGCAGGCATTCGAGATCGCGGAGAAGCTGGGCGCGGCGAGCGGAGCGGAGGTTCTGATCGCGACCGACCCCGACTCGGACCGTATGGCTATCGAGATCTCGGACGGCAAGGGCGGATTCACGCCGCTTAACGGCAACCAGACCGGCGGACTGATCATCGCGTACATGGCCGAGGGACTTAAGGCTACGGGCAAGCTTCCCGCAAAGGCAGCCATGATCACTTCGATCGTTACCGGCGATTTCGGACGGACCATATGTAAGGATTACGGCATCAGGGTTTACGATACCCTGACCGGATTTAAGAATATCTGCGGCAAGATCCCTCAGATGGAGGCAGACGGATACAGCTATTTCTTCGGATACGAGGAGAGCATCGGATGCGCGCCCGGCGAGGCCGTAAGGGATAAGGACGGTATCGCGGCGGGCATGCTGATAACCGAGATGGCGGCATATTACCGTAAGCAGGGCAAGACCCTGACCGATGTACTGAACGAGCTCTATAAGCGCTACGGTTTCTTTGGAGAGTCTCAGGTATCGATCGTGCTGCAGGGCAAGGAAGGCCAGGAGCGTATCGGCCGCATCATGGATGCGTTCAGGGCAGGCAAGCCGAAGAGCTTCGGAGAGTTCAACGTTGGCGAGATCAGGGATTTCATCAACGGCTGGTCGGACATCCCGGCTCAGAACGCGATCATATTCAAGATGACCGACGGCGAGACCTGGTTTGCGATGAGACCTTCGGGTACCGAGCCGAAGATCAAGTTCTACTATTATACGGTAAGCGGCTCGGCGGATGAATCCGGCCGCCGCATAAAGGAGCTGTCCGCAGCGGTACAGAAGCTGATCGACAGCGTGGAGTAAACTAATAAGACAAGGGGACGGTTCTTCTGTCTGCGAATTGCGGCAGACAGAAGAACCGTCCCCTTGTCTTACCCTTGTCCTGCAAAAAAGTTTTAAAAAAGGGGTTGACAAATTCAATTTGATTGTGTACAATTCAATTGTAATCAATCAGATGACACAGACACGAAACTTATTGACCCAACACATCTGCACGGCAGAAGGAGGATTTTAACATGAACGTATATGATTTTAACGCAAAGGTACCCGGCGGCGAGGTTAGAGAGCTTTCACAGTATAAGGGCAAGGTGCTCCTTATCGTTAATACAGCTACAGGCTGCGGTTTCACTCCCCAGTACGAGGCTCTTCAGAATCTCTACGATGAGCTGAAGGATAAGGACTTTGAGATCCTTGATTTCCCCTGCAACCAGTTCGGAAACCAGACTCCCGGCGATGACGGACAGATCCATGAGTTCTGCACACTGAAATATAATACTACTTTCCCCCGTTTCTCGAAGATCGAGGTTAACGGTGAGAACGCTATCCCGCTCTACAAGTGGCTTACTTCCAATACCAAGTTCGAGGGCTTTGACGGTCCCGCTAAGCTGGTTCTCGGCCCTGTAGTAAAGGCTATGGACAAGGACTATAAGAACAACGGCAACATCAAGTGGAATTTCACCAAGTTCCTCATCAGCCGTGAGGGTGAGATCGTTGCAAGATTCGAGCCTACCAAGGACATGAAGGATGTCCGCGCTAAGGTTCTTGCGGAGATCGAGAAATAAAACACAGCAAGATACGTTTTTTTGGAGGATATCATGGATAAGTATGATTGTCTGAAACTTGACAATCAGCTGTGTTTTCCGCTCTACGTATGTTCGAAGGAAATCGTCCGGAGATATAAGCCTTTTCTGGACGATCTCGACATAACATATACGCAGTACATTACGCTTATGGCGCTCTGGGATAAGGGCGCTTTAAGTGTTAAGGAGCTTGGAAAACAGCTGTTTCTGGATTCGGGGACACTCACGCCCCTGCTCAAGACTCTCGAAGCAAAGGGTTATGTTGCGCGTACGCGCGCGAAGGATGATGAGAGGAATCTTATCGTTTCGCTGACCGATGAGGGTCTGGCACTGCGCGACCGCGCGGTGGAGGTGCCCGCAAAGATGGGTTCCTGCATAAATATAAAGCCTGAGGACGCGGCGGATCTGTACCGCATCCTGCATACCATGATGGACGCGATGTGACCGTAACGGCGGATTAGGATGTCATAATTTGCTTTTTTGGATATTTATCGTATACTTGATATTGTTTATACTGAACACATCAAGTTAAGAACGTCACGAGACGTTGTCATTTATCAGGAGGGCAAAGAGATGACAGGAATTGTAGTAGCAGTTGTACTCGCAGTAGTGGGACTGACTTTGATGGCAATGAAAAAGAACGTTGCTACGGAAGGCGGACGCGGCACGACAGGGCTGGTTAGCATTTTGTGTTTTGTACTGGCCATTGCATTTTGCATAGGCAGCTGCGTAAGGATCGTTCCTACAGGACATACCGGAGTAGTTACAACGTTCGGACGCGTTGAGGATATCACTTACGAGGCGGGCGTCCATTTCGTACTTCCCTGGAAGACGGTCATCAACATGGATAACCGTACCCAGAAGGCTTCGCTTCCTCTGAATTGCTTCTCGAGCGATATCCAGGAAGTATCTCTGGTATATACGGTAAACTACCAGATCGACAAGGCAAACGCTCAGACGATCTACAAGACTATCGGCGTTGACTACTTTGAAAAGGTAGTTCAGCCCAAGATCCTTGAGGCGGTCAAGGGCGTGTTCGCAAAGTACAATGCGGAAAATCTTATCGCATCGCGAGGCAGCCTCTCATCCGAGGTTGAAGCGATCCTTTCGAATTCGCTCGCGCAGTACAATGTACAGCTGGTAAGTACCTCTATCGAGGACATTGACTTCACCGATTCGTTCACAAATGCGGTTGAGGCAAAGCAGGTAGCCGAGCAGAACAAGCTCCGTGCGCAGACAGAGCAGGAGCAGGCGATCATCGAGGCCGAGGCTGACGCGGAGAAGGTTAAGATCCATGCGGAGGCTCAGGCACAGGCGCAGATCATCGCAGCGCAGGCTGACGCCGAGGTTGCCAAGATCGGCGCGGACGCAGCTGAGTATCAGGGCCAGAAAGATGCTGCGATCATGGGCAACTTAGGTAAGATGCTCGCGGAGTATCCCGAGCTCGTTAATTACTATTACGTAACCAACTGGAACGGCACTCTTCCTCATACCTACATGGGCAGCGACAATGTATCGACGATCATGGAGCTGAATCCCGAGGCAGACGCGAATACAGCGACAGGCGTTACCGGTGAATAAACTGACAGCATAGAGTTTCAGGGGCACCGCACCAAGTGCGGTGCCCCTTGTCTTCTCATATCTCCCGATATGGATTGAAAAACAGCGGGTTATGAGGTATGATAAGTGCGTCGACATGAGCTGTCAGCGCAGGGCTGTCAGCACATTTTTTACTTTCAGGAATAGGAGGCTGTGTATGAAGTTTTTTGTTTGCGAGCATTGCGGAAATTTTGTAGGTATGGTAAAGGAGTCCGGTGTTCCGATGATCTGCTGCGGAGAGAAGATGAAGGAACTGATACCGGGTACATCTGACGGCGCGCATGAAAAGCATGTGCCTGTGGTTACGATCGAAGGCAATAAGGTTACCGTAGCGGTCGGTTCGGTTGAGCATCCCATGCTTGACGCGCACTACATCGAGTGGATCGCGATCGAGACCGAAAAGGGCGCTCAGAGAAAGGTTCTCAAGCCCGGTGATAAGCCCGTTGCCGTTTTCATGCTCACAGACGACGATAAGTTCGTTGCAGCCTATGAATATTGCAACCTGCACGGGTTGTGGAAGTCAAACTGATAACCGGTGAAACCATATTATAACCATGTGAGTGCAGGACAGAGGAATGAGCAATAATTATAATACCGACGGCGACCGCATGATCGACTGTTTCCTGAATCTGGGGGAGCTGATGCTGCGTGCGGGCGCCGAGGTTAACCGCGTGGAGGATACGATACGCAGGATCGGACACGCGTATGAGTTTGAGAGAGTCGAGATATTTACGATCAACAACATGATCTCACTGACCGTCATTTCGGGTGACGGCCGGGTTTATACGCAGACGCGCAGGGTAAGTGTGGCTGCGGTAGATCTGGAGAAGGTGGCGCGCGCCAATGAGCTCTCGAGGCAGATCTGCGCGCATCCGGTGCCGCTCGAAGAGCTTAAGGCACGGATCGCCGATATTGCCGACAATACGAGACATTACGGAAAACGCATGCGTTATATCGCGTCGGTCGTATCAGCCACGGCATTTACCGTATTTTTCGGCGGCAACTGGGTCGAAGCCCTGATCTCGGGCGCGGTGAGCATAATTTTGGTCACCTGCATGCTTTTCTCGGACAGATTGAAGATCCGTCCGATCATAGCGATCCTGGTCAGCGCCTTTGTCATGACGATGTGTGTTCAGGGCGTGACGCATTTTGTCGAAGCCGCCACGATGGACAGTATCATTATGGGCAATATCATGCTGCTGATACCGGGGCTCGCGCTCACGACGTCGATCAGGGACGTCATCACCGGCGATACGGTGGCGGGGCTTATGGGAATATGCGATGCACTGCTGAAGGCCTTTGCGATAGCCGTGGGCTGCGTTTCGGCCATGCTGATATTTAAATGACGGAGGAGACGCTATGACTTATTTGGTACAGATCATCGCAGCGGTCTTCTCGGCCATAGGATTCTCGCTGCTTTTCAACATTCACGGCCGCAAACTGATCATAACCGCAGTCGGCGGCGCGATCACGTGGGGAGTATATCTGATCGTTTTCACACAGACGGAAAATGTATTCCTGGCCTGCTTCGTGGCAACGATGGCGATCATGGCGTTTGCCGAGATAATGGCGCGTATCGCCAAAACGCCCGTTATCATCCTGCTCGTACCGATGCTGGTGCCTATGGTGCCCGGAGGCGATCTCTACAGGATGATGACCAATCTGGTAATGGACAACAGCGGGCAGGTGCGTTTCTACGGACACCAGCTCGTTATGGAGGTCGGCGCGATCGCGTTCGGCATCATCGTAATCAGTACGGCGATGCAGCTGATACTGAAAATGCACGCGCACATAACAGAGATGCGCAGGGCTAAACACGGATAAATTAGACATAGGGAAGACATGGGGACGGTTCTTCTGTCTGCGAACTGCGCAGACAGAAGAACCGTCCCCATGTCTTCCCATGTCTTCTAGTTTTCATTTTTTGTGCGGAAGTCTTCGAGCTTTGCACGGAGTCCCTTGAGTTTCTCAGACATATTGATGTGTCTGAGGCGCTTAAGATCAAGTGAAGGATAAGCTTTCTCCAGACGCTTCTGCACAAAGTTAAGGCGCTCCCAGGCGTCAAGTCTGTGGCAAGATTGCGCCTTGGTGCGGAGTTCTTCGTAGCGCTTCTCAAGTTGTGCAGCGCGTTCTTCTGCCTTTTCTTTGATTTCCTCGAGACGCTCTTTTTTCTCCTGTATCTCCTGCATGCCATTCAGCGTGCCGGCGGTGAGGCGCGTGCCGATGATCTCGGCTATGCGGTTCAGCATCCGGTCGGCATCGTTGGCCAGGCGCAGGCGGGCCTGTATCTTTGCCAGGGCTGCAACGGTTATGACTATGTCAACGGCGAACAGCCCGTAATATACGGCAAAGCTGATATTCCGCAGGGTGGCGGGCAGCTTTTCTACCGTAAGTATCACCGCGGGCTGGATGATCTTCATTACAAACACGCATCCGAAACCCCACATCAGCGAGAAGCGCAGGCAAACATAGCCCATGATGTTGAAATGCTCGTCGGTGTAGTCCCACCAGCGCTGGTGGAAGATCTTTTCGAGAATGAATCCCGTGATGAATTCGAGGACGGAGGTCAGCAGGACCGAGCCCGCGTACAGCAGGAGCAGGTTGTCCGAAAGCGGCGTGAGCAGCAGGATGACTATCACCGCGCCGACTCCGTATATGGGGCAGACCGGGCCGTTTAAGAAGCCGCGGTTTATGAAGCGGCCGGTCGTTACCGCATGGTATATCACCTCGACAGCCCATCCGACCACCGCGTAAAACATGAAAAATGCAAGTATCTGAGTCATATCGTACATATCGGTCACCTATATCCTTTTCTGAGTTCAGTATAGTCTCAAAGCGGCACAAAAACAAGAAAATCAGTATTCTCACAGGGATAGTACATTGAAAAGGCGCGGTTTTCCGTATAGAATAGTATTTCGGAGCCGCGCATCGAGCGCGGCCGATATTTGCAGAAAAAGAGAAACAAAAATGGGCAATATAAAGGACAAAAAATTCAACTGGCTTGATTTTATACGCAGCGTGGCGATCATCGCGATCCCTGTGGCGCTGCAGAATCTGCTTACGACCACGGGCAGCATGGTCGATACGATGATGATCGGAAAGCTCGGCGAGATAAACGTGGCCGCGGTCGGACTGTGCGCGCAGTTTTCCTCGCTGATGTTCGCGTGCTACTGGGGCTTTGTGGGCGGCGGCATGTTGTTTTTCTCACAGTTCTGGGGCAGCCGCGACGACGAGGGCATAGAGTGGTCGTACGGCATGACCTTCACCTGCATGATGACGGTCGGCGTCATCTTCGGAGTGCTCGGGCACTTTTTCCCTGCGACGGTATTAAAGCTCTATACCGATAAGGAAAGTATCCGTACTATCGGTGTAGAATATCTCCGCATAGCGGCATTCTCCTATCCGCTCATGGTCTATTCCATGGTCATGTGCAGTGTCCTCCGGTCGACCGAGAGGGTCAGGATCCCGATGTATTCCTCGATCGCGTCGGTATGCACGAACATTTTCCTGAACTGGGTTTTCATATACGGACATCTCGGAGCGCCCGCGATGGGCGTAAGAGGAGCGGCGCTTGCCACGGTATGCGCGTCGTTCGTCAACGCTCTGTGCACCTTCGTTCTGGCGAAGGCGGCCGGCTCGCCCTACATTTTCCGCTTTAAGGGGCATTTCAGATGGACCCGTGAGAGGATCACCGAATATCTGAAAAAATGTTTCCCGATCATCTGCAATGAGCTGCTGATCGGCATCGGAAATATGGTGATCAGCGTGGTCATGGGCAGACAGGTTGAGGAAGCGATCGCGGCTTATGCGGTCTTCAGGACTCTCGAGGGCATGGTGATCGGATTCTTCGCGGGATTTTCCAATGCTGCGTCCATACTCGTGGGAGCCAATGTCGGCGCGGGCGAGCACCGGAAGGCTTTCGAGCGCGCATGGAGGCTGATCTATCTGTGCCAGGGAACGATAGCCGCGGTCGGGCTGCTGATGGTGGCTCTCAGGTCGCCGATACTCACCGCGATGAGCCTGAGCGGCGACTCGTATTATTACGGCGCGGGTATGCTGATAATCTACTGCATCGCCGCGATCGTCAGAATGGGCAACTGGGCGCAGAACGATACCTACCGTTCGGCCGGAGACGCGGTTACGGGCACGGTGCTGGAGATCGTTTTCATGTACGCTATGCTGCTGCCCTGTGTATGCATCTCGGGTCTGGTCGTAAAAGCACCCGTTCTGCTGACTTTTGTATTCTGCTATGTCGATGAGCCGATCAGATATGTTATAATGCAGATACATATGTATTCAGCGAAATGGATACGTCCCGTTACCGAGATGGGAAAAGCCGCGCTGCCCGAATTCATGGAGAGCAGGAAAAAAGCGGCGAGGGCGTGAAAGCAGATCTTACCGCGAACATGGCGGTGAACATAAAAATATAATCCGGAGGTTTACGAATGGGCATTGTTTATTACGAGAACGAACGCATTTTCAAGCTGGACACGCCGAACTCGACCTACATGTTCGAGCTGGTCGACAAAGAGGGCTTCATGCTGCACATGTATTACGGCAGACGGCTGTCAGACTACCGCACCGCGGATCTGACCCGCACCGGTTTCGGAAAAGCCGTTCCGTCGAACAACGAGCGCGAGCGCTGCTCCTTCAACGACTGCATGCCTTTTGAGTACGCGACGCACGGACTCGGCGATTACCGCGACGACTCCTTCAAGGTGCTTAATCCCGAGGGCTATACCGCGACCTCGCTCGAATACCGCTCGCATATCATCTATTCGGGAAAGCCCGCGATCAAGGGCATGCCCGCGACCTTCGGAAAAGATGATGAGTGCACCACGCTCGAGATCATAGCCGACGATCCCTACAACGGGCTCGAAGTTACGCTTATTTACACCGTGTTCGAGGATGTTGACGCGATCACGAGGAGCGTCAGGGTCAAGAATACGGGCAAATACGCAAATATCAAGCTGACCAAGGTTCTTTCTACATGTGTAGACTTTGAAGACGGCGATTACGATACCATTTTCCTGCACGGCTCGTGGGCGAGAGAGAGAACGATCGACCGCAACCGC